>OBUN01000103.1_pt1 | contig 38938 bp, 37 predicted proteins | sample 1475851 | NCBI WGS metagenome assembly OBUN01 (sample SAMEA2579932, study PRJEB22360) | human gut metagenome | reverse complement strand
TTCAGAAATAATGTTGAATCAGAAACCGTATTATACTTGACAAATGGTAGAAAAAGAGTCCGTTGGACCATTCCAATGGACTTTTTGTACGTCAAAAAAGCACCGAATCGGTGCCACTTTTTTCAAGTTGTATACGGACTAAGCTTTATTTTAACTCGCTGTATTGTTTTGAATGGTTTCAATATTTTGTTATTACGATTTTCGGTTGACATCTCTTAGAACTCATCTTATCATAGAGGGGTCTAGTATTGAAATGGGATAAGGGACATGTTATACGAATATCCAGCTATTTTTTACATGATTGAGGAAGCTAACAGGATTAGTTTTCCCAACTTTGGTCGGATTTTTAGGTAACTTCTTTATTTGATGTTATGACGAAATCGTCAGTATATTTGGCTTATATTATTTATTGTTATGGGGACTAGGTCTTGCCTGATCTGACGGCAGTAAGTAGTATTACTAATGAGAAAGAGCTTGTGGTTTTGATTCAGGCAGAACTTGATTGACATCAAAAAACTCTTGGAAGGTTAGTTTCCGAGAGTTTTAATTTTTATTAGCCATATAGACGCCAAGGACTACCAAGATTCCCGCTAAAATTTGTAACTGTGAAAAGGGCTCCCCTAAGAAGACTACAGCAGCTAGAATTGAGATAATCGTCGATATGCCAATGAAAGAAGCGGTTCGGTTAACTCCGATATTTGCGATAGCAAAATTTGAAAGGATATACCCTATAACACTACAGCCCAATCCTTGGTACAGGATGGTTATGGCGAACTTTGAATTACTCCAAGGGAGCGTTAAGAGCTCCTTCAAGTTACCTGTTAGAAAGCTATGGCTTAGTGCAAAGAGTCCAAATGTAAGGCAACCACTGGCTAACATAAAATAGGTAATTTCAAAGCTAGTGAATTGACCGGCTTTTTCAACGTCAACGCAATAAAGAGCATAGGAGACAATGGCTAAACCTAAAATGAAGTAGCCGACAAGTGAGAAGTTGGTGGAGGCACCTGCAGCGAATACGGCAATGATGATACCGATGAGGGTTGTAGTGACACCTAGCACTTGCCAACGACTTGGCCATTCTTTCAAAATAAGACTAGACATGATAAGCGCGACGACCGGAATGCAAGCGAGGAATGCTCCACTTTCAGAGGCAGTAGTCATACGAATTCCAATCGTTTCGCAGATAAAATAGATAATAGGATTAAGGATGGCAATACGTGTCAGAGGTCTGAGATTTCTGACATTTATGACTACCCTACGTCTTCTTGCGAGAAGATAAAGGTTGACAAAGAAGAAGGCTGTGACAAAACGCCAAGAGATTAAAGCAAGGCCACTGGCCTGTGCTGTAATCGATTTGGTAAAGATAAAACTGAGCCCAAAAAGGATCTCGCAGGCAGCTGCAGCCAAACATCCCAAGATAATTTTATGTCTCATTGTCTCACCCCCTGATTATGGATTTCCATACCTATTATAGCACCTTTAGATAACGCTTTCATCAATCTGAATCTAAAAAGATTAGCAGAATAGCTAGCCTATCTTATATTAGTTACCAATTGAGACAGTTCCGTTTGAGCCATTTGTTTTGGCTGAATTACCGTTTTCGCTGTTCAATTCAGCCGAACCGTCTTTGTTGACTTTAACTGAGGCACTTGAGTAGGTAGAAGAAGAGGATTTTCTCACCTTACTTGATGATGATGAAGAAGATGAGTCAGTTTTGTTTTTGGAGTTACCACATGCTGCTAGGGTTAACAAGGCGAGAACTGAGACAGATACTAAAGTTAATTTAGAAAATACTTTCATAATAATCTCCCTTTTTTATTAGTAAATTTAATTTAATGAGAACTCATCAAATTGAAAGCGTTTCTATTTTCTTACCTAACTGTAAACTCTTGGTAATATAGGTGTTGTATAAGACTAATCTGTTGAAAAATAAGAGGATTCCTTAAGGGTTATGATAGATATTTTAAAACGTTCAGTTCGGTTGTTAGGCTTCTCTTTGTTATAATAAAAGAAAACAAATGTAGGTGCATTATGTATCAAACGACGATTAAAGTTGACAAACGCTATCATTCACTTTCAGAGGTTTAGGGAGTGTCTGTGGAACTCTTTGGATATATGGATTGACTCTAGCTATGACTAAGCGGATATAGATGTTGATATCAGCTTAGTGAAATAAGCTTGTTATCCGTCGAGAAATTCGTGTTATACTAGTAGCTATAGACAACCTGTTTCACTTGTGGTGGAATGGGTATTGATAGGAGGGCTTGCTATGCAAGACAAACTACATGAAATCCGTGTGTTTGAGAATTTTCAAGAAGAACTATTTGAAACTGGGCATGTGATTGTCGCAACTGAGGTCGTCGAGAAGTCCTTGAATTATTTTGGTAATGCTCATGGAGGTTATTTATTTACGCTCTGTGATCAGGTGGCAGGACTTGTGGCACTTTCAACAGGGGACTACGCTGTGACTCTTCAGTCCAATATCAATTATTTAAAGGCAGGCCATTTGTCTGACCAACTCAAGATTGAAGGTCTTTGTGTGCATAATGGTAAAATGACCAAGGTGGTAGAAGTCCTCATTACTAATCAGGAGGAAAAAATTCTTACTAGGGCGACCTTTACCATGTATGTGACGGGCTCGGTTTCGGAGTAGAGAAGGAATCTTATGTCAGCTTTTCAAACTGTGGATGAGTTTGCAGTCTTTGTAAATGACTACCTGACACCAGACCAATTGGGTGTTCAGGAATATTCTTGTGCCTCTTGACGATTATGATATGATGTGTCCTTAGCATGCCGTCTGAAATTTTTCTGGCTTACACAAGGTCTTTTTCAGTCTGTAATGGATTTGGATAATAGTTTTTCTATAGATGCTGAAAGCCTGACTATGAAGGTACGACTTAGGGGACCAAGAACTCCTGTTTCAAGTGACTGGACTGGAGATGGTGGTTATTGATTTAACTGGCTCTCTTTATCGTTTCGTTGATGTGTCATTCAATGAGGGAGTCGAAAGACTTATGTAACAGCCTTGCTGGTGAGGACAATAGTCTGGGAATGATTGCTCTTGCGCCAGCTACTTGTGCGTTTTTTAAACTTAGAGGGCCTGCGACGGAGGCTGTTTGGGAGTGTTTTCATTATGCTAAGAAACATTTTGTGATGACTGATCAGCCTACTGTAGAGGTTTATCCATCAGGGAATCGTCAGGCTGAAGATTATGAAATGGAAATTTGGATTCCAATAAAGGAGGAAGTGTAGATGCGTCTGGACAAGTTTTTGGTGGACTGTGGTGTCGGGAGTCGTAGTCAAGTCAAGAACTTTCTGAAAAAGAAGCAAGTGATTGTAAATGGGCAGGTGGAAACATCACCTAAGACTCAGATTGATGAGAATAAAGACCGAATTACTTACTTGGATCAGGAGTTGACACATGAGACTTTTGTTTACTATCTCTTAAATAAACCTCAAGGTGTCATTTCAGCAACGGAAGATCCCCGTCATAAGACTGTGCTCGATTTACTTGATGACACAGCAAGACATAAGCGGGTTTTTCCAGTTGGTCGCTTGGATATTGATACTCATGGTCTCCTTCTATTGACCAATAATGGAGACTTAGCCCACGCTATGCTATCACCCAAGAAGCATGTGGACAAAATTTATCAGGCGAAGGTGGCTGGTGTCATGGATGAAGAGGATATCTTGGCTTTTGAAAAAGGGATTAAGCTTAAAGATCATACTTGTCAGCCAGCGAAATTAGAGATTGTATCAGTCGACAGGAATGAGAGTACTAGTTGGGTTCAAATTACCATTGCCGAGGGAAAATTCCATCAGGTTAAGCGTATGGTAGCTGCTTGTGGTAAGGAAGTAACAGAGTTACAACGTCTAAGTATGGGGCCTTTAAGCCTGCCCAATGATTTAGAACTTGGTACTTGGCGACGTTTAACCGAGGAGGAGTTGGAAGCTTTAACGGTTTTTGGAATTCCTTCGTCTTAAGCTAGTCTAATAGTTGCGAAATAGGCGGATTTTTGTTACTATTATTGTGATATTCTAGAAGAAAAAACGAGGTAAATTCAAGTGGCATTTGGAGATAACGGACCACGTAAGAAATCATTTTTTGAACGTCTAACAGTATTAGTCGTTTTGATTATGCTATTAGTAACAGTTGGGGCATTGATTTTCCAAGCAGTCGCATCTGTCCTTTAAGACGCTATCAAGCGTTTTTTTGTGTATGTCGGAAATTCTTTGGTCTGAGATTGAATTAGAACACTGCATACAAATCAGAAAGAGAGAATATAAATGAGTATGTTTTTAGATACAGCCAAGATCAGTGTCAAAGCTGGTCGTGGTGGCGATGGGATGGTTGCCTTCCGTCGTGAAAAATATGTGCCAAATGGCGGTCCTTGGGGCGGTGACGGTGGTAAGGGTGGCTCAGTCATTTTCAAGGTTGACGAAGGCTTGCGCACCCTTATGGATTTCCGTTATAACCGGAAGTTCAAAGCCAAAAACGGTGAAAAAGGGATGACCAAGGGTATGCATGGTCGAGGAGCTGAGGACCTTATCGTTAGCATCCCGCCTGGTACGACAGTACGTGACGCTGAAACAGGTAAGGTTATTACTGACATGGTCGAGGATGGCCAAGAGTTTATCGTTGCTCACGGTGGACGTGGTGGACGTGGAAATATCCGTTTTGCGACACCTCGTAATCCTGCCCCTGAAATCGCTGAAAATGGTGAACCAGGTGAAGAGCGTGAACTTCAATTGGAATTGAAGATTTTGGCTGATGTTGGTTTGGTTGGTTTCCCATCTGTTGGTAAATCAACAATTCTCAGTGTGGTAACGGCAGCAAAACCAAAGATTGGTGCCTACCACTTTACGACAATTGTTCCTAACTTGGGAATGGTCCGTACAAAGTCAGGAGAGAGCTTTGCCATGGCCGACCTTCCAGGATTGATTGAAGGTGCTAGCCAGGGGGTTGGTTTGGGAACACAGTTCCTTCGCCACATCGAGCGTACACGTGTTATCCTTCATGTTATTGATATGTCAGCAAGTGAGGGGCGTGATCCTTACGAGGATTATCTTCAAATTAACAAAGAGTTGGAAACTTACAACTTGCGCTTGATGGAACGTCCACAAATTATTGTTGCTAATAAGATGGATATGCCTGAGGCTGAGGAAAACTTAAAAGAGTTTAAGGAAAAATTGGCTGCTAATTATGATGAGTTTGATGAGTTGCCACAAATTTTCCCAATTTCAAGTTTGGCTCACCAAGGTTTGGAAAATCTCTTGGAAGCTACTGCAGAGTTGCTTGATGAGACAGATGAATTCTTGCTCTATAGCGAAGACGATATGGAACAAGAAGAAGTTTACTACGGCTTTAACGAGGATGAACGTCCATTTGAAATCAGTCGTGACGATGATGCGTCATGGGTACTTTCTGGTGAGAAACTTGAAAAACTCTTTGTCATGACTAACATGGAACGTGACGAATCTATCATGAAATTTGCGCGTCAATTGCGTGGTATGGGAGTTGATGAAGCGCTCCGTGAACGTGGTGCTAAGGATGGCGACATCGTTCGTATCGGTAACTTCGAATTTGAGTTTGTGGATTGACGTTGTAAGACTCTCTAAGTACTGAAGCACTTGATATTCTACACCAGCCGCTATGGCGGCCTGCCAAGCAACCTCACTAACTATGTGAAGTCGGCGAATTTAAAAATATTGAAATAAGAGGTTTACAATGGGAGATAAACCGATATCCTTCAGGGATAAAGATGGAAACTTTGTTTCTGCGGCCGATGTTTGGAATCCAAAGAAACTTGAAGAACTCTTTACGCGCTTAAATCCTAACCGAAAACTCCGTCTTGAGCGTGAACGCTTGGCAAGGGAAGAAGCAGCAAAACACTCGGAACTAAATGAAGAAACAGAGCAAGTCTAGCACTTGCTCTGTTTTTCTTATCCAAAATAGTAATTAAAAACAGCTACTCTAGCAAGAGTAACCGTTTTGATAATTAGGCTAGGCGTTTAGAACCTTGTCCAAGAATTCTTTCAAACGTGGGTGTTGTGGGTTATCAAAGATTTGATCTGGAGTACCATCTTCGAGGAACTCACCCTCTGCAGTAAAGATTACTCGGTTGGCAACTTGACGGGCAAATCCCATTTCGTGAGTAACGATAATCATGGTCATACCTTGCTCTGCCAATTCTTTCATAACGTTAAGAACATCTCCGACCATTTCAGGGTCAAGGGCAGAAGTAGGTTCGTCAAAGAGCATGATATCAGGATTCATTGCCAAACCACGTGCAATCGCCACACGTTGTTTTTGTCCACCTGACAAGCTATCTGGCGTTGCATCAGCCTTGTCAGCAAGTCCAACACGATCAAGAAGATCCATAGCTAATTTATCAGCTTCTTCTTTAGTCATGCGTCCAAGTTCAACTGGTGCGAATGTCACATTTTCAAGGACGGTCATGTGTGGGAAGAGGTTGAAATGTTGGAAAACCATCCCGATATTTTCACGGGCTTTGTCAAGGTTTGTCTTAGGATCTGATAATTCATAGCCATCAACGACTACTTTACCAGAAGTTACTGTTTCAAGTAGGTTAAGAGTACGAAGGAAGGTTGATTTACCTGAACCTGAAGGACCGATGATACATACAACGTCACCTTCGTAGAATTTGGCGTCAATGCCTTTAAGGACTTCATTGTCGCCGTATGATTTGTGCAAGTCCTGCACATCGATTTTCAATTCAGCCATTATTTAAGTCTCTTTTCTAGTCGTTTGGCCAATTTCGTCAAGCATGTGATGATGACCAAGTAAAGGATGGCCAAAATCGCATACATACGGAATGATTGGTAGTTACGAGCAATGATGATTTTACCAGTTTGGAAGAGTTCGACCAAACCGATAGCTGATACGATAGTCGTATCTTTCAATGAGATAACAAATTGGTTGATGAAGTTTGGCAACATCAAGCGAACAGCCTGTGGCAAGATGACCTTACGCATTGTTGTATTGTAAGGGACACCCAAGCTTCGGCTGGCTTCCATTTGACCAATTGGCACAGCTTCGATACCACCACGCACAATTTCAGCAATGTAAGCACCACCGTTAAGTGAGAGGGCGATAGTCGCTGCCACAAAGTCATTGATTGGTGACTGGTGACCAGTGATATTTTCAATCAAGTTCGGAATACCCCAATAGATGAAGGCTGCAACAATCATCAATGGGATACCACGAACCACGTCAACAAAGACTTGCGAAATCACGCGGAGTGTCTTGTTTGGTGCAACTGCCATCATACCGAAGAGAACACCGATAATCATGGCAATAGCAAATGAAAGAAGGGTCAAACCAAGGGTAATTCCAAGACCTTGGAGGAGTTGTTTATAGTTGTTCTTAATCAAGCCTACGATGGTTGTTTCATCGGTAGCTTTTTTTGAGCTTCCCTCTTTTGATTTGTTGCTATCGAGGTATTTATTGATAATCTTATCGTAAGTACCATCTTTAACGATAGCAGCTAAACCATTGTTGAACATCTCAATCAACTCAGGATTAGCACCTTTTTTAACAGCAAAGCCGACATCACCAGTAGCAATACCTTCAATTGGTGTTGTAAAGTTACGCCCTTGTTGGATAGCGTATAGAAGAACGGCTTCGTCATCCATAAGAGCATCGATTGAACCAGAGTTCAAGCTGTCATACATAGTAGAAGCTTCATCGTAAGCACGGACCGTAAAGCCATATTCACCAGCGTGGTCTTCCAACCATGAGTAAGATGACGTACCGTTTTTAGCTCCTACAGTCTTACCTTTGAGATCCTTATAAGATTTAATCTTACTTCCTTTAGCAACAGCCAAACGAATATTTGATGTGTAGTAAGAATCTGAGAAGTCAAAGATTTGTTTACGAGCATCAGTGATGGTCATACCGGCCAATACGGCATCAGCTTGGCTAGATTGTACAGCATTAAGTGATGCATCGAAACCAGGGTTTGTCAATTTGACATTAAAACCTTGGTTTTTAGCAATGGCATTGATGATATCGACATCGATACCTACATATTTACCTGAACCATTTTGATATTCGAATGGAGCAAAAGATGAGTCCATTGAGATAGTGTAGGTTTCCTTGGCAGGAGTGGCTTTTGCGTTAGCATCACCAGTCAATTTAAGATCTGCTGAAGGTTTTGATGAAGAAGATTTTTCTGAATCCCCCAACCATTTGTTCATGATTTTGTCGTAGGTGCCGTCTTTCTTCATTTCCTTAAGAGCTTCGTTAAAGTCTTTGATAAGCTTCTCGTGTTTTCCGCCTTTTTTAACAGCAAAAGCGAAGCTACCGATAGATTCAGGCTTGATGTTGATAGCGTAGTCTTTTCCTTGACCAATAGCGTATTTAACAACTGGCGTGTCGTCCATAGCTGCGTCAACAGAACCTGAATCCAAGCTGTTGTTCATCAAGTCGCTAGTGTCAAAAGTTTTAACTGTGAAACCATATTTGCTAGCGTTTTTATCGAGCCAAGTTTGAGCAGCGGTACCGTTTTTAACACCGACTGTTTTCCCCTTCAATTGTTTGTAGTCGCTGACTTTGTCGCTACTACGTGTATAGATAACAATTGAAGTGTCGTAATAAGTGTCTGAGAAAGTGAAGACCTTCTTACGTGCGTCGGTAACAGTAGTACCGGCCATTAGGGAGTCTGCTTGGCCTGATTGAACAGCGTTAACGGCTGCATCGAAACCAGGGAAGGTTTGGTTAACATCCCAATTTTTACGTTTGGCAACTTCGTTGATGATATCAACGTCAATACCTTTGTAGATCTGATCAGAATCTTTGAATTCAAATGGGGCATAGGCTGTATCTGAAACGACTGAAATTGTTTCAGCAGATACCTTAGCTCCGAAAACAAAGAAAACTGACATGGCACTCAAGAAGAGTGTCAGAAGTTTTTTCTTCATTATAAAAAGTCTCCTTTATAAAATACCCTCTTATTCTATCAAAAAAAGGTCTTATTATCAAACTTCTAGAAGTTTGATGTCAGGAAATGTGACAAAGTCAGTTAGCTATGAGAGCTATCTGGGAAGAAGTTGACAAGCTTGTGTCAATTAGTTACACTGTAATCGAATACATGTAAGATTTGTTACAGGAGCTAAAAAATGAAGAGACGTATACTTGAGAAATATACTAGCCGATATGATAAAGTCCCAAGTTGGCTGATGATTATGCTGTCTTGTTTTATTGCTTTTGGTTATGTCCTCATAGGTGGATTTCTATCAGGGATTGTTGTGGGAATTCCAATGGCTATTGTTCTTTCATTCTTGATGTTTAATGGCGACATTCAGTTTCAGGATATAAATACGATTTCCTATAAGATGTTTTCAAACATGTATTTTCAGTTGGGAACATTTGCCTTTACTGCCTTAGCTATCTTTTTCTGGGTTAAAGTTGTTGAAAAACGTCCCATTCGTACACTTGGATTTTTCAAGGGTTATATTTGGTTGAACTTGCTTAAGGGCTGGGGATTTGGGACTTTACTCTTGTTAGTTAGTTTCCTTGGGACTTATTTACTTGGAGGGTTAGAATTTGTAAAAGTAGACTTTTCTCAGAGAACCGTCTTATATATACTTTCCCTAATACCTTTCTGGTTTATCCAAGGCGGAACCGAGGAATTGGTGACACGTGGTTGGTTACTTCAGACGGTGACTAATAAATTGAACCTTTCCTGGGGAATTGCTATCTCAAGTTCTTTCTTTTCAATATTACACCTAGGAAATCAAGGTGTTACAGCCTTGTCTCTTATCAGTATTGTTCTAGTAGGAATTCTCATGGCTCTTTACATGCTCAAGACAGATAATATCTGGGGTGTCGCTGCCCTTCACGGTGCTTGGAACTTTGCGCAAGGGAATCTAGTTGGCGTGGCAGTTAGTGGACAGAATGCAGGCGGTAGCTTATTGCACTTTCAGGCCAGGTCAGGCGTGCCTGATTGGTTGTCAGGAGGAGCTTTTGGGCTAGAAGGAAATCTCGTTACCTGTCTCGTTCTCTTGGTAGGGATTATCATCCTTCGTCTACAATTGAAAAAAGAAAACTTTTAAGGCTGAGTTCAAAGACTCGGTCTTTTTACTTCTGTGTTAAAATAGAAGAAAGTTTGGAAAAGGGGAAGAGATGATAGTAAAGCTTGAGCGAGGTATGATTTGGGTACAGATTGTCTATGGACTTATACTTCTTATCGCTTCTACCAGTTTATTCTGCTGGCTTCTTATAGACGATTATCGTTTTGGGAATTTTGTGGATAACTGTGTTGCCTTCCTCGTTTTACTAATATTTCTTCATGCTCTGACTAACTTAGTTGATGGTATTGTGAGACTTAAAGGTCATAAAAAAATTTTGGAAATTAACAATGATACCTTTATTTATTATGGAAGATTATGTGGACGGGTCACCTTTGAGATTCTGCTGTCTGAGATTGACTTGGTTATGAAGGATTGGTCAACGCCAATGGATGATGCCAAACACTCGTCGACTATATACTATATTCTAAAACGTATCGATGATTTCGGAAATATAAGGTCTTGGGAAAGGCAGAGATATAGAGTTTTATACATTTTTTTCAATGATAGTAAAACGGCCTTGAAATATGATAAAAAACGTGGTTTTCAGACACGAAAAAAGCGAAAATACGTTGCTGCGACACGAATGATTCACATTCCTATCGCAGAAGGAGAATTTTTCTCCGACCAAGAGATGAATGATTACATAAATGAAAGGAAAAACTATGATAGATAGAAAAGAAGATAACCAATTTCATTTGGTTTCTAAATACGAACCCTCAGGAGATCAGCCTCAGGCTATCGAAACCTTGGTGGACAATATTGAAGGTGGTGAGAAGGCTCAAATCCTAAAGGGTGCGACTGGGACAGGTAAGACCTATACCATGAGTCAGGTCATACAGCGCGTGAATAAACCAACCTTGGTTATCGCCCACAATAAAACTTTGGCAGGTCAGCTTTACGGAGAGTTCAAGGAGTTCTTCCCAGACAATGCTGTAGAATACTTCGTTTCCTACTATGATTTCTATCAGCCAGAGGCCTATGTACCGTCATCAGATACCTATATCGAAAAAGATAGCTCTGTAAACGATGAAATTGATAAGCTACGACACTCAGCAACGTCGGCCCTCCTTGAGCGTAATGATGTTATCGTTGTGGCTTCCGTTTCTTGTATTTATGGTTTGGGTTCACCCAAAGAATATGCCGATTCAGCGGTTAGTCTTCGTCCAGGCCAAGAGATTTCTCGAGACAAGTTGCTCAATGACCTAGTTGATATCCAGTTTGAGCGTAACGATATTGATTTTCAACGCGGAAAATTCCGTGTACGTGGCGATGTGGTTGAAATTTTCCCTGCCAGTCGTGATGAACATGCTTTTCGAGTGGAATTTTTCGGTGATGAGATTGACCGCATCTGTGAGATTGAAAGCTTGACAGGACGCAATCTCGGCGAGGTTGAGCACCTTGTTCTTTTCCCGGCGACTCACTTTATGACTAATGAAGAGCATATGGAAGAAGCCATCAAGAATATTATGGAAGAGATGGAAGCTCAAGTTAAGCAATTTGAAGCTGAGGGTAAGCTCATCGAGGCTCAACGTATTCGCCAAAGGACAGAATACGATGTCGAAATGCTCCGTGAGATGGGTTACACCAATGGTGTTGAAAACTACTCGCGCCATATGGATGGACGTAAAGAAGGCGAGCCACCTTTCACCTTGCTTGATTTCTTCCCAGAAGATTTCCTTATCATGATTGATGAAAGTCACATGACTATGGGTCAGATTAAGGGAATGTATAACGGAGACCAGGCCCGTAAGAAGATGTTGGTTGATTACGGTTTCCGTTTACCATCGGCGCTTGATAACCGTCCACTTCGACGTGAAGAATTCGAGAGTCATGTCCATCAGATTGTCTATGTGTCTGCCACTCCAGGGGACTATGAGATGGAGCAGACTGAGACTGTTGTTGAGCAAATTATCCGTCCGACAGGGCTCCTTGATCCAGAAGTCGAAGTGCGTCCAATTATGGGACAAATGGATGACCTTCTTGGTGAAATCAATGCCCGAACTGAAAAAGGCGAGCGTGTCTTTGTAACCACTTTGACTAAGAAGATGGCTGAAGACTTGACTGACTATCTCAAGGAGATGGGTGTCAAGGTCAAATACATGCACTCTGACATTAAGACTTTGGAACGTACTGAGATTATCCGTGACCTACGTTTGGGTGTCTTTGATGTTCTTATTGGTATTAACCTTCTTCGTGAAGGGATTGACGTTCCTGAAGTTAGTCTGGTTGCTATTTTGGATGCGGATAAGGAAGGTTTCCTTCGTAATGAACGTGGGCTCATCCAAACAATCGGGCGTGCTGCCCGAAATAGTGAAGGGCACGTTATCATGTATGCGGATAAGATTACGGAGTCTATGCAGAAAGCTATGGATGAAACTGCTCGTCGTCGTGAAATCCAAATGGCTTATAATAAGGAGCACGGTATCACTCCGCAAACGATTAAGAAAGAAATTCGTGATCTTATTTCGATTACCAAGGCCAATGAAGCAGAAGTGGCAGAGGATACGGTGAACTACAGTGCCATGAACAAGAAAGAACGCCAAGAAGCCATCAAGAAACTTCAAAAACAAATGCACGAAGCGGCAGAACTGCTTGATTTTGAATTGGCAGCACAAATCCGTGATATGGTTCTAGAGCTGAAGAGTATGGATTAAGGTGAGATTAATGGATATTAAAGTGTTACAAGAAAAGTTTTGTGAATATAAGGAATTAATGAATTGGTTTTATATACAGGGGATTCTAAGAACTGATAACTTAGTTGGTTCTTATGCTGAATACTTGCTTTCTGACAAATTGAATTTAGAGTTATGTGATAATAGTTCAAAGGATGTAGATGCTATTGAGATTGTTGATAATAGAGAAATTAGGTACCAGATTAAGTCTCGTAGGTTAAATGGGAGGGAAGATGGTCTAAATGTTGAGTTTGGGTCAGTTTCAATTTCAACTGAAAACCCAACTTTTGATTATCTTTTAGTTTTGGTTTTTAGTCCAACTTTTGAAGTGGATTATGCTTATAAAATACCTTACGAATCAATTAATATGTACTCTGTTAAAAAGTCTAATGGGAAGAGAGCAATTATACTAAATAAAAAACGAATTAAGCAATTTGAGGATAATGATGATAAAATTGAAGATATCAAAAAGAAATATTTAAGTTGATTTGATTATATAACTATTGCTCCTACTAAATAAATATTTACTTATAGAAAGGAACTATATGTCACGTTCACAAGCTACTATTCTGACCAACATGTGTCTCATTGAAGATGGTCATGGAAATATTGTTATGCAAATTCGCGATCCCAAGCGTTATTCTTGGTCAGGTGCTGCCCTACCTGGTGGCCATATTGAAGCACACGAGGGACTAGTGGAGTCAGTTATTCGTGAGGTCAAGGAAGAAACTGGCTTGACCATTAAAAATCCTAAATTGGTTGGTATGAAGCATTGGTACACGACAGATGACGAGCGTTATCTCGTTTTCCTCTATAGAACTTCAGACTTTGAAGGTGACATTCACTCGACAGAGGAGGGAGAAGTCCGTTGGGTTGCCAGGGAGGATGTTCCTAAGATGGAGCTGGCCTATGACATGCTCAACCTCTTGCGCGTGTTTGAAGAGGATCAACTCTCCGAACTTTTCTATCGTGAGCGCCTTGAAAATGATTTCCTAAAAGAGTTTTGGTAAAAAAATGAACTATTTATTCAAATGAATGAATAGTTTTTTTGTCTTTGAAATTAGATAGAAAACTTTAAAACAAACGATTTTGGGTATTCATAACGACTCCGAAATTAATAAAAATAAAAAATAAATCAATAAAAGTTCATTATTTCATTGACAAATGCATAATAATACATTATTATACTTACATAAGTTAATAAATATAGAAAAGAGATTGATTATGAAAACATGGAAAAAACTTTTGTTGGGATTTGCAGGGATTTTTGCTTTGATGACTTTAGCAGCTTGTTCTTCATCGAAGGACACTTTGGAAAAGGTACAAGATAAAGGAACTTTGACAGTTGCTCTTAATCCCTATTTTGCTCCTTTTGAATTTAAAACCATCCAAGATGGTAAGGATACTATTGCTGGAGCAGACATCGAAATTGCCAAGGCTATTGGCGATGAACTAGGTGTGAAAGTCAAATTCTCTGAGATGTCTTTTGATAATGTCTTAGCCAGCGTTCAATCTGGTAAAGCTGATATTGCCATTTCTGGTATCTCAGCCACTAAAGAGCGTCAGAAAATTTTCGACTTCTCAGATACTTACTATGAGTCTGAAACGGTTCTTGTTGTCAAAAAAGATGCGACAGGAACTTACAAACAAACCGGTGATTTTGCTAAAAAATCTGTAGCCGTTCAAAAAGGTTCTATTCAAGAAAGCATTGCTAAATCCAACTTGTCAGATGCTAATGTGGTATCCTTGGCACAACCTGGTGAAGCTATCAATGAGTTGAAATCAGGTCAAGTCGAAGGAGTAGTTCTTGAAAAGGCCATTGCAAAAGGTTATGTAGACCAAAACAGCGACCTAGCTGTGTCAGACATCACGCTCAAGTCTGATTCAAAAGATGCCTATGCTGTAGCAATGCCTAAAGGAAGCGATAAGCTAAAAGCAAAGGTTAATAAGGTTATCGCTAAACTCAAAAAAGAAGGTAAGATTGACAGCTATGTTCAAGATGCCTATGCTCTGTCACTTAAGTGTTCTACTAAATAAGGGGGTATTATATGAAGAAATTTTGGTTTATCCTTACAGCTCTAGTCGCCACGTGCTTTCTAGTTGCTTGTAGCGGAAGTCAGGGAGTAAGTCCCAAAACGATTAAGGAAAAGAAGAAAATTGTCGTGGCAACAGAATCAGAATTTGCACCATTTGAGTTCAAATCATTGGTTAACGGCAAAGATACGCTAGTTGGAGCAGACATCGAGTTGGCCAAAGCTATCGGTGAAAAACTCGGCGTAAAGGTTGAATTTTCCGTGATGTCTTTTGACAATGTCCTCGCTAGTGTGCAAAGTGGTAAATCAGACATCGCCATTGCAGGAATCTCAGTAACAGACGAGCGTAAGAAAGTCTATGATTTTTCTGATAGCTACTATACCTCTGAAAATGTAGTGATTGTCAAAAAAGACAAGGTAAATGACTATACAAGCACTGATAGTCTCGCAAAACAAACTGTCGGTACGCAAAAAGGGTCCGTTCAAGAAACAGTTGCTAAGAAACAAATTTCTAAGGCAAGTGTGGTGTCACTGGCTTCAAATGGCGAGATGATTAACGAACTCAAGTCTGGACAGATTCAAGCAGTTGTCCTTGAAAAAGCTATTGCAGAAGGTTATATCGCACAAAATGACGATTTAACCCTTGCCAACTTTAACCTTAAGTCAGATGGTTCAGATGCTTATGCAGTCGCGACACGTAAGGGCTCGGACGATCTGCTTAAAGAAATCAATGCCGTCATCAAAGAGACTAAAGACTCTGGAAAATTTGACCAATGGTTAAAAGAAGCATCAACCTACAAACAAAGTAAGTAAATTTAAGACTTCCGAGCACCTGAAACGAGTCAATTTCAGGTGCTTTCATCAACAGTGAAAAGTCTCGTTTGGTGATTGCTTTGTTCACTTAAGGGGAGTCTCCGAAAATTCTTCAATCTAAAATGGGGCAATACCCCATTTTAGATTGAATTCTCTGCTAAAAACAGTTATTATCAAAGTAGGTAAGTCTGTCAAAATAGACAAATGACATCGTATAGAGTGCTTAAGAAAAGCAAGGAGAAACTATGAAGCTACCACGTTTTGGTGTTGAAGAATGGCTGAATGTCCATGAAAAATCTGCCATATATGATATTGCAGGAGTTTCAATTAAGGCCCTCACAATGGAAGAATTATTTGACCTATCAGGCCTTGATAAGGATGCCTTTTTTGCCCAACTACTAAAGAAAAAGATGGATTACGGTTGGATTGAAGGGTCACCAGAGTTCAAGACTCAAGTGGCTAGCTTATACAAGAACATACCAGTTGATAATATCCTCCAAACCAATGGAGCAACGGGAGCGACGATGCTAGCCCTTTACGCTCTTATTGAGCCTGAAGACCATGTCATCTCCATGTATCCAACCTATCAACAGCTCTATGACATTCCCAAGTCGCTAGGAGCAGATGTGGACCTTTGGGAGATTGAGGAGGACTATAACTGGTTGCCTGGTTTGGATCGACTCCGTCGTCTGATTCGCCCTAATACCAAGATGATCTGTATTAACAATGCCAACAATCCTACCGGGGCGCTTATGGACGTTGCTTACCTCGAGGAGCTAGTGGCTATCGCTAAAGAAGTAGACGCCTATATCTTCTCAGATGAGGTCTATCGCAGTTTTGACCAGCCTGCGCCTTCTATTGTGGATTTGTATGAAAAGGGCATTGCTGTCAATAGTCTTTCAAAGACCTATTCTATTCCTGGTATTCGTGTAGGTTGGGTTGCTTCTAACACAGAGGTAGCGGACATTCTGCGTGACTACCGCGACTACACGATGATTTGTGCTGGAGTCTTTGATGATATGGTGGCTACCCTTGTCTTGGAAAATAAAGAAGCTATCCTAGAACGTAATCGTCAGATTGTGGAGGGAAATCTAGCTCTTATGGATTCCTGGATTGCCAAAGAACCTAAGGCGTCATGGATTAGACCTGCTAGTGTTTCCACCTCTTTCGTCAAATTAGATGTGAATCGTCCTATCGAAGATTTTGCTTTAGAGCTTCTTCAGGGCTATGGTGTTCTTGTGGTTCCGGGGAATCGTTTTGACAAGGAGTCCCATGTCCGCATCGGTTATTGTTGTGACAAGGAAGTCCTTCAAAAGGGCTTAGAAAAACTGTCGCAATTTCTTAATAAATGTTGACAATACCACTAATTTTAAGTAAAATAAACGAGCAAAAATTATATTTATACAGGAGTTTCTTATGAAAAAACTATTCCTTGGAGTCATGGCTCTCCTTGCTGCTGTTACCTTGGTGGCATGTGGGTCAAAAAAAGATGCTTACGAATCTATTAAAGAAAATAAAAAACTTGTCGTAGCTGTCAGTCCAGACTATGCACCATTTGAGTTCAAAACTTTGGTCGACGGTAAAGACCAAGTTGTCGGGTCAGACATCAAGTTGGCACAAGCTATTGCTGATGAACTTGGGGTTAAACTTGAAGTGACAACAATGAGCTTTGACAATGTCCTTTCTAGCCTTCAATCAGGTAAGGCTGATCTTGCTATCTCAGGCATCTCAGTAACAGCCGAACGTAAGAAAACCTTCGATTTCTCAGATCCTTACTACGAAACACAAAATGCTATCATTGTTCGTAAAGATCAAGAATCTACCTACCCAAGCCTAGATGCTTTCAAGGGTAAAAAAGTAGCTGTTCAAAAAGGTACTATCGAGGAAGGCCTTGCTAAGAAACAGTTGAAAGACTCAACAGTTGTATCACTTACAGCAATGGGTGAAGCCATTAACGAAGTTAAGTCTGGCCAAGTTGATGCTGTTGACCTTGAAAAACCAGTAGCAGAAGGATACGTGGCACAAAATCCAGATTTGGCATTGGCAAGTGTTGCCCTCAAAGTTAACGATGGTGATGCTAAAGCAGTCGCTATGGCTAAAGGTAATGACAAATTGAAAGAAGCAGTAAACAAGGTTATCAAGAAATTGAAAGACAATGGTACTTATGACGAGTACATCAAGGATGCTTCTAAATACACAGCAGTTGAATAAAAAAATGACTAGAGGATGATTCCTCTAGTTTTTTGTATAGCAAATCATCTGATGAATCTTTATGAAACATAGAAAATAGGGATGATGTCAAAAATTCTCAAACTTAAAAGATATTTCTTGACAGAAAAAGATCAGTCTTGTATACTTGAATAGAACGTGTAAAATGTTACATTATCTTGAGGAGGTGAATTCAATGTCAAAAACAGTAGTACGTAAAAACGAATCACTTGACGACGCTCTTCGTCGTTTCAAACGTTCTGTGACTAAAGCTGGTACTCTTCAAGAGGCTCGTAAACGTGAACATTACGAAAAACCTTCTGTAAAACGTAAACGTAAATCAGAGGCAGCTCGCAAACGTAAAAAATTCTAATTAAGAATGAAATTAACAGAAAAAAGCTTGAGCCTTCTCAAGTTTTTTTCTTTTCATCGAATAAATAAGTCAGTTAGTAGTTATGAGATACAAAAAATAAGACGTCTGAGAGTTCGGACGTCTTAAGTTTCATATGTTTTTAGGTGAACAAATAATGATTATTTGTTTGCAAGAAGATCGCGGATTTCAGTAAGCAATTCTTCTTGTGATGGTGCTGCATCCTCTTCAGCAGCTTCTTCTTTTTTACCAAGAGCTGTAGCGTGGTTAGCAGCTTTAACAACGAAGAAGAGAGTAGTACCAACGATGATAAAGTTGATAACTGCGCTCAAGAAGCTACCGTATGCGATACCGTTCCATGACAATTTAGAGAGGTTTTCAACGTTAGCAGCCTTAACAACTGGGTTAAGGATAAGTGGTGTGATGATATCACTTACAAGTGAAGTGATAATAGCGTTGAAAGCAGCCCCTATAACAACGGCTACAGCAAGGTCAAGGACGTTACCCTTGAACAAAAAGTCTTTAAGTTCTTTAATCATTTTGACAATGAATCCTTTCATTTATTCACTTTTAATAGTCTATCTGATTTTGCAAATCTTGACAAGAGTTTTGCTCATGAAAAATCAATTTTATTTTACTTTCATTTTTCGTCATGTTATAATTAGAGGTAATGCAATTATGGTAAGATGGGGGGCGATTAGATGGTAATTGATAAAGCTTTAATAGAAGATATTAAGAGCAGTACCAATATCGTCGACGTGATTGGTGAAGTTGTCAGTCTTAATCGTGCTGGTCGCAATTACCTGGGTCTCTGCCCCTTCCATAAGGAGAAAACCCCATCATTTAATGTTATTGAGGACAGACAATTTTACCATTGTTTTGGTTGCGGAAAGTCTGGAGATGTCTTTAAATTTTTAGAGGAATACCGTCAGATTTCTTTCCAAGAAAGTGTTAAGATTCTGGCAGACCGCTTAGGTATTGCAGTTACGATAGACGCACCAAGACAATCTCAGCAGCAGAATTCTCCTAATCAAGCCTTCTATGATCTTCATGAGGATGCGCTTAAGTTTTATCACGCTGTTCTGATGACGACCAAGATAGGAGAAGCAGCGCGTGCCTACCTTTATGAGCGTGGTATGACTGACGATTTACTTAAGACCTTCCAGATTGGTCTAGCCCCTGACGAACCAGATTATCTCTATCAGTCTGTATCAAAAAAATATGACGAAGAGGTACTGACAGAATCAGGTCTTTTTAATCTTTCTGAAAGTAATCGCCTTTTCGATACTTTTAAAAATCGAATTATGTTTCCGCTTAAGAATGAGTTTGGAAAGACCATCGGTTTTTCAGGGCGTGTTTGGACTAAGGAAGATATTGAAAAAGGACAGGCCAAGTACAAGAATACTAGGGCTACCCGTATTTTCAATAAGTCCTATGAACTCTACCACCTCGATCAGGCTAAGCCAGTCATTCAGAAGACCCATGAGGTCTATCTGATGGAGGGGTTCATGGATGTCATTGCTGCCTATAGGGCTGGGCATGTTAATGCTGTGGCTTCTATGGGGACGGCGTTGACCCCTGAGCATGTCAATCGTCTTCGTAAGTTAACGAAGAAAATTGTTCTGACCTATGATGGTGATAAGGCTGGGCAAAATGCGATTGCCAAGTCTCTTGAGCTTTTATCGGATTTTCAAGTGGATATTGTTAAAATTCCAGATAATATGGACCCTGATGAATATCTACAGAAAACATCCGAAGAGGCTTTGGGGAAACTTTTGGTCGAGTCCCGTATTTCAGATGTGGAATTTTGGATAGGACAGCTAAAACCTGCTAATGTAGACAATCTTCAAGCAGAGATTGCCTATGTTGAGCAGATTGCTAAGATTATTGCCAAGTCACCTTCTGTGACGGCACAAAATTCCTACATTTCTAAGGTGGCTGACCTTTTGCCAGACTTCGATTTTTTCCAAGTCGAGCAAGCGGTCAATAACGAACGGTTGACCATGAGAAATCAGCAGACGGCTCAATTATCGGCTACTAGTAATAGTGCTTATGAGTCTTCAGCGTCAGGATTCAGAGGGACGGTCAAACTACCTTCTACACCTAAGATTACAGGTCTTCGTCGGGCGGAAAATCAACTCTTCCATCGTATGCTTAATCATCCTATGATTTTGAATGACTATCGCATGAGAGAGGAGTTTTTCTTCCAAACACCTGAGTTAGAGGAGCTTTATTATATTCTGAAGCAGGATGGACAGATTGATACCGTAGCTCTGTCTCTACTTTCTCAAGAGGTGCAAACAGCCTATTATCAGGTTTTAGAGGAGATTTTACCACCTGAAACTAGTCTTGAAGAAGTTCAGGCTATCGAAGAGCGTAGAAATCATTTTTTGAGGGAACAGGACTTTCGTAAGCAAAGTAAACAAATAAGAGAATCAAGTAACCACGGTGATGTGGATGCAGCGGTGGAAGCCCTGCAAATGCTTATCGCCCAAAAACGAGATATGGAGTAACACATGACAAAGAAAAAACAAAATACAGCATTTAACGTTCAAGTCGCTGATTTCATTCGTAACCACAAAAAGGCTGGTACAGCAATTGATGATGAAGTCACAGAAAAACTAGTTATCCCATTTGTTCTTGACGCTGATGGGATTGATGACCTTTTGGAACGTTTGACAGATGGTGGTATTTCTATCACTGATAAGGACGGAAATCCTTCATCTAAATATGTTGTTGAAGCCCCAAAACCAGAAGAGTTGACAGACGAGGAGCTTCTTGGTTCAAACTCAGCTAAGGTCAATGACCCTGTTCGTATGTATCTCAAAGAGATTGGGGTAGTTCCTCTCTTGAGTAACGAAGAGGAAAAAGAATTGGCTATCGCTGTTGAAAATGGTGACTTGGAAGCTAAACAACGTTTGGCAGAAGCCAACCTTCGTTTGGTAGTCTCAATCGCTAAACGTTATGTTGGACGTGGTATGCAGTTCTTGGACTTGATTCAAGAGGGTAACATGGGGCTTATGAAAGCCGTTGATAAATTTGACTACTCTAAAGGTTTCAAATTCTCAACTTATGCAACATGGTGGATTCGTCAAGCAATCACACGTGCCATCGCAGACCAAGCACGTACCATCCGTATCCCAGTTCACATGGTTGAAACTATCAATAAATTGGTACGTGAGCAACGTAACCTCTTGCAAGAGTTAGGACAAGACCCAACACCTGAGCAAATTGCTGAGCGAATGGATATGACACCAGATAAGGTTCGTGAAATCCTTAAGATTGCTCAAGAGCCAGTTTCTCTAGAAACACCTATCGGTGAAGAAGATGATAGCCATTTGGGTGATTTTATCGAGGATGAAGTTATCGAAAATCCAGTAGATTACACAACTCGTGTCGTTCTTCGTGAACAATTGGATGAAGTGCTTGATACCCTTACAGATCGTGAAGAAAACGTTCTTCGTCTCCGTTTCGGTCTTGATGATGGTAAGATGCGTACCTTGGAAGATGTTGGTAAAGTCTTCAACGTTACTCGTGAACGTATTCGTCAGATTGAAGCTAAAGCTCTTCGTAAATTGCGTCACCCAAGCCGCAGCAAACAACTTAAAGACTTTATTGAAGACTAAGATAGTAAATGGAAGGGGCCTGATTGTTAGGCCCTGATTTTGGAGGAAAAGCTATGTCTGAAGTAAAATACACTGAAGAAGAAATTGAAAAAATCAAAGACCGTATCTTGGAAGCCTTAGAAATGGTCATTGATCCAGAGTTGGGGATTGATATTGTCAACCTAGGCCTTATTTACGATATCCGTTTCCAACAAGACGGCTATACTGAAATCGATATGACTTTGACGACTATGGGATGTCCTTTGGCAGATCTTTTGACAGACCAAATTTATGATGCTATGAAAGAAGTGCCAGAAGTCACTAAGACTGAAGTGAAGTTGGTCTGGACACCAGTTTGGTCTGTAGAAAAAATGAGCCGTTATGCCCGTATCGCTCTAGGTATTCGTTAGGAGAACGTTTATGAAAACACTGGCTATCGTTGTCCCCTGTTATAACGAAGAAGAGACTATTCATCCATTTTTAAAGGCTTCTCAGGCAGTTGAGCGACAAATAGCCAATCAGTTGGCTTTCAACTATTACTTTGTCAATGACGGTTCAAAAGATCGTACCTTAGAAGTTTTAAGACAGGTTTCAAAACAGTTTGAGAATGTTCATTATCTCTCTTTCTCTCGTAATTTTGGGAAGGAAGCCGGCTTACTTGCAGGACTTGAAGCAGCCCAAGGTGACTACGTCACAGTTATGGACGCCGATCTTCAGGATCCACCTGAACTTCTTATCGAGATGTATGCCAAAATCCAAGAAGGTTACGACGTTGTAGGGACACGACGTGCAGACCGCAAGGGTGAGCCGCCTATTCGTTCACTCTTTGCTAAGGCCTTCTATTGGTTGATTAATAAAGTTTCCGATACTGAAATGGTGGATGGCGCTCGTGATTTCCGTTTGATGACTCGTCAAGTCGTTGATGCCATCCTTGAGCTCAAGGAAGTCAATCGCTTTTCAAAAGGACTCTTTTCATGGGTCGGCTTTGATGTGGCCTACGTCTCTTATGAAAACCGTGAACGTGTGGCGGGAGAGACCTCATGGTCTTTTTGGAGCCTATTGAGTTACTCACTTGATGGCTTTATCAACTTCTCAGAAGTCCCCTTGAAGCTTGCCACATGGGCAGGAACCTTCTCATTCTTAATCTCCTTGGTTGGAATTGTCTTTGTCGTTATCCGAAAACTAACTATAGGTGGGAGTGTTGCAGGCTGGGCAAGCCTTGTCTCAATCATCCTCTTTATCGGAGGAATCCAACTCTTAGCCTTGGGAATCATCGGGAACTATATTTCAAAGATTTTCCTAGAAACTAAGAAACGACCAGTGTATATTGTGAAAGAGAAAAGTGATGACTAGGGTTCTTAAAAAATTATTGTCTGGTTTCTATGATAATATTGATGTGTCTATTGATAAACTAGCTAATCTGAAGTATGTAAGACGATTTCGAGCGAAAATTGAATCAATCAATAATTTATGTAATTTAATTAGTGACAGAGTTTACTATCTATTTTTAACTATTTATTCAATATTTTTCACATTCGTATCTTTTAACGTAATTAATTTTCAAAGTCGAACATATGATTATGTTTTTCATTTATCTAGGATTGTAGGGCTTGCGGAATCTATAAGAAATTGGGATTTCCTTCCGAATCTGAACTACATATATGCCTATGGAACAGGATATGCTTCTCCCATGTTTTATGGAAATTGGCAATTTTATCCTTCAGCATTGGTATATATAGCTACAAAAAATGGTAATCTATCCTATTCTATTTTTGCCCTACTAATTATTTTCTTTACGTTAATCACTGTTTATTTTGTGGTTACAAAAATTTCAAAGAATAAACTGTTAGGTGTTATCACCGCAATCACTGTTCCTTGTTACTACACACTATTTGGATATGGTATGACGATGGTGATTCCGCTAGTTTCTCTGCTTTTTTACTCAGTCTATCGAGTACTTTTCATAAACAAAAGAAATCCAATATATTTAGGTATTGTAATAGCATTATTAATTCAAACTCATGTACTATCTACGATAATATTGGCAATCTTTTCGTTTATCTTTTTGCTGTTAAATTACAAAAAGTTAACAATGAAAAAGTTAGTTTCTTTCGGGCTGTCGGTTTTGATTGCACTATTTCTATCTGCAGGGTATATCTTCCAATATGTTGAACAAGTATCATCTCAACACTTCCTCTTTTCATGGTTAGGAAGAAATTTTCCAGTCAATGTAAATGATACTTTTTCTGTACCTTATCCGTTTCAATCAGATAAATCAGGATTTTATAAACCATTCACTCCATTGGAATGGCCAATTCATCAAATAATAAGTATCGGGATGATTTTCTCAAGTTTTATAGTGGTGATACTATATCGACATATGACTTCTTTAAGTAAAACACTTTTATTAAGTTGTTGGGTTATGTATTTCTCTGCTACTAGTGTTTTACCATGGAATTCTACGTTGAAACAAACTTTCTTAGGTAGCATGCAATATTCAGGCAGATTATTGTTTTTCATACCATTTATTTTTATATTGTTTGTAGCCTTTGTAAATCGAAAAGGTTTTCCACTTTTTCTTGTGAGTATAGCTAGTTTATTTTTTTATTTTAGTCAAGTTTTACCACAGTACTCTAATTCATCAAGTACATATAGTCAAATGAAAAATGAAAACAAACTTAGTGAAGAAATGCTAAAAACAGTCTATATGGGGGATAAATCAATTTTCGTTGATACTAGTGGTGATGAGTACTATAATATAGATGTTGATAATGTACATGTCCGTAGTCCTCAATTCTCAGAATTTATGATTAATGAGGGAATATCTATTTCTAATGTTAAGAAGAGCTATAACCTGCTAGAATTTGATGTTGATTTTAAAAATAATAAGAATAAACATAGTGTTATTGTTCCTCTAATCTGGTATAAAGGCTACCAAGTAGAGTATTCGAAAGGTGGCTCTGGTTCTAAAGCTATGATGGAAACTCGTCCATTTAGCGTTCAAGAAATCCAAGAAAATAGAGAACTAAGGAAACCCAATGAGGATCAAAAAGTTTTAAATGATGGTAAGGTTTATTTAGAGCTTAAGAAACCTGGGCATATTTCTATTGCTTACCATAAAACTTTTTTACAATTTTTTGGATATTTAATTGAAATATTCTCTTGGTTATGTTTATTTGCTATTTTAGTAGTGACATCTAATAGATGTAGGAAATTATAATTGCTCTTAGTGAGATAACTTGTGAATCATTTAAATATAGAAAAAACGATGAAAGCAGATTTTTTCTGCTTTTTGTTAAGAGTAGAATTACGATTAGTAATAGGGAGATAAAATGGAAGAGGGACAATATAAGAAAGCCATTTATATTGGTATTTGTTTATCAGTATTTATTTTAATTTATTTATTGAATCATTATACTTTATATACTGCTGATGATTTTGTTTATAGATTTATATATAAACATCCATTTGTAGATGGTCATGAAATGCCTGTTAGAAATTTATATGATCTGATAGTCTCTCAATATAATCATTGGAAAATTTGGAACGGTAGGTTTACTGGACATTCCATTGTTCAGATATTTATGCAGTTTAATAAGGAAGTCTTCAATGTTTTTAATTCTCTTGCTTTCTTATCATTAGGACTATTAATTAACTGTATAAGTAGTATAATTACTTCCGATAAGATAAAAAAATATAGTATTTTTTATTTGACAATTGTATTTTTATTATTATGGTGGTTTCTCCCAGAAATAGGAAAAACCGTATTGTGGGTCTCAGGTTCCGGTAATTACTTATGGACTGTAGTTTTAGATTTAGTATGGTTAATGTTAGTGATTAATCAAAGTAATTCCCCATATATGATTTTTCTAACTCTTCCACTCGCTTTTTTAGTGGGTGCAGGAAATGAAAATACTTCTCCAGCTTTTATTTTATTAATAAGTTTGTATGTAGCTTACTATTTCTTTAAAAATAGAAAAATCCTTTTTGTTAGATTGTTTGAAATAGTTTCATCTTGTTTTGGTTTTTATCTAATGTTGTCTTCCCCAGGATCCCAAAAAAGGGCGGGGCATATTTCGGTTTTAGATGATCTATCTAGTAAAATTAGTAATTTATATCATTTGAGTTGGGAAAGGTATTCTATCTTATATATTATAATATTAGCGTTATTGGTGTATTCTTTAGTTAGAAAAAATATCAATAAAGATCAGATGGTCTTACTTTCATTTGTTTTGCTTGCGCATTGTGCCTGTGTATATAGTTTAATTGTCGCAAATGAACTTCCAGATAGAGTATTTTTTGGTGCAAGTGTGCTTTTATGTCTGGCTATTATGATTTTATTACGATTAGCTTTAAAGAAAGACATTTTACTAAAAAAGGTGGCTAGTATATGTTTACTTATAGTTGTAATCAAATTTGGATTTTCATATACAAATGCTTTTGGTGATATACATGATACTTATAGAGTAGTTCATGAACAATATCAAGAAATCCAGTATGCTAAAACACATCGGCAATCTTCAGTTGTGTTAAAAAGGTATTCAGAACCAAGAACAATGTTTAATGCTTATAAGGGGACACTGAATTTAGGTCCTTCAAAAGATGATTGGTTTAATCAATGGATGGCTGCTTATTTTGAATTGGATTCCATTGAAAGTAAATAATATATTATTTTAAAGCAGAATTTTTCTGCTTTTTTTGTTAAAATGAAACTGACATTATTGGAAACTACAAGGAGAAAAATATGATTCTAGTAACAGGTGCAAATGGCCAACTCGGAACTGAGCTTCGTCACCTTCTTGACGAGCGTAACGAAGAGTATGTAGCAGTAGATGTAGCAGAAATGGACATCACAGATGCTGAAAAAGTAGATGAAGTGTTGGCGGAAGTAAAACCAACCTTGGTCTATCACTGTGCTGCCTACACAGCTGTTGATGCTGCTGAAGATGAAGGTAAAGAGCTTGACTATGCAATTAATGTGACAGGTACTGAAAATGTCGCTAAGGCTGCCGAAAAACATGGTGCAACGCTTGTTTATATTTCAACAGACTACGTTTTTGATGGTGAGAAACCAGTTGGTCAAGAGTGGGAAGTTGATGACAAACCAGATCCACAGACAGAGTACGGTCGTACAAAACGTATGGGTGAAGAACTAGTCGAGAAACATGTGTCAAACTACTATATTATCCGTACTGCGTGGGTATTCGGTAACTATGGTAAGAACTTTGTTTTCACTATGCAAAACCTTGCTAAGACTCACAAGACACTCACAGTTGTTAATGACCAACATGGTCGTCCAACTTGGACACGTACTTTGGCAGAGTTTATGACTTATTTGGCTGAAAACCGTAAGGAATATGGTTACTATCACTTGTCAAATGATGCAGTAGAAGATACAACTTGGTATGACTTTGCGGTTGAAATCCTCAAAGATACTGATGTTGAAGTGAAACCTGTTGATTCAAGTCAATTCCCTGCTAAAGCTAAACGCCCACTTAACTCAACAATGAGTTTGGCTAAGGCTAAGGCTACAGGGTTTGTCATCCCAACATGGCAAGATGCTTTGAAAGAGTTTTACAAACAAGAAGTGAAATAAATAACTTAATTATATTGAGAGGTTAAAAGAGAAAACAGGTGTAATAATGCTGTTCTCTCTTTTTTCATTGAGAATATGATATAATTAATGGAATATAGTTGCCGAAAGAGAGTGAAATATTTGAAAAAAGTAACTACCCAAAAGATATTTTTCTGGAATATTTTAGGAAGTATGTCTTCAGCTGCTGTTTCAGTTATACTTCTTTTTATTGTTACACGTACTTTAAATAGTGCTTCAGCGGATATCTATAGTTTTGCTTATGCAATTGCAAATCTCTTTGTTATTGTAGCAAGTTTTCAAGTTAGAGATTTCCAAGCGACAGATATAAGAGAGAAGTATTCTTTTGATACTTATTTCGTAACAAGGATTATTTCAAACGTTGCAATGGTTCTTCTTCTAGTGGCTTATCTAATCTCTAATCCAAACACGCATTCGAATGTTGGAATCATATTTTGGGTTTCGTTTTTCCGAGTTAGCGAAGCTTTATCAGATGTTTTTCAAGGATTATTTCAGCAGCAGGAACGTTTGGATATTGCTGGGAAGTCTCTTTTCCTGAGAAATACCATTTCAACAATTGTATTTGCTTTAACTTTAGTTATCTCTAAAAATCTATTGTGGTCTGTGATCGCACAAACCATCAGTTCATTTATTTTTATTTCTCTATTCGATTATCCTAATTCAAAAGTCTTCCATCGCTTAAATCTTAAGAGTGTTAGGTTGAGTAATATTATCAATGTGGTGAAAGATTGTTTACCTTTATTTATTAATGCTTTTTTGTTGGTCTCAATTTATAATCAGCCTAAATATGCTTTGAATGATATTTTTAATCAAGGTTTGATTGGAAATGGTGTTCAGCGAGATTTTAGTATTTTATTTACACCAATTTTTGCCATGAATCTTATGATTGTGTTTCTTAGACCAATGATTACACAACTTGCAGTCTTTTTAGAAGAAAAGAAGATTTCTCATTTTGTCACTTACAAGAATAATCTCTTCAAGATTTTATTTGCTACGTGTACCTTCATTTTTCTTGTTGGTGCTTTTATAGCGATTCCAGTACTGGATATTGTATATGGAACTCATTTGAAACAGTATCAAACTAGTTTTGTAGTTTTGTTATTAGGTGGGATTGCAAGTACCTTTTCAACCGTATGTGATAATATCTTGACGATATTTAGGAAGCAACATTTTCTAGTGATTTCATTTGTCGTAGGCTATATTGTATCACTTTTAACGGCTAAGCCTTTAGTTTCTAAATTTGAGATTTTTGGGGCATCCTTATCATTTCTTTGTGCGATGATAGCATGGTTACTGACATCTCTAGTAATTTATTTTATAACGAATCCATATACAATTTTTAGGAAGAAAAATTAAAATGAAATTTTCAATTGTGGTAGCCGCTTATAACGTGGCAGAGTACTTAGAAGAATGTGTAGATAGTCTTGCAAATCAAAATTTCCCTAATTCTGAATATGAAGTTGTTATTGTTGATGATGGTTCTACAGATGGTCAAACTGGAAATCTTTGCGATCAATTAACCTCTAAATATGAAGTTGTTAGAACTATTCATCAAGAAAATGGTGGCTTATCTTCAGCAAGAAATACTGGTATCAAAGAATCTAAGGGAGATTATTTATTATTTGTTGATGGGGACGACTTTTGGAGTAATCCAGAATTTCTCCATACACTATCGGAAAATATTGAAAACTATCAAAGTGATGTCATCGTATTTTCTTATAATAAATATTACGGATCAGATGATGGTGTTAAGGTTAGTTTCGATTTTATTCCTAATCAAGGTGATATCAATGATGAATTGGCTGAATTAGTTAAAAATGAAGTTTTAACTGCACCAGCGTGGAATAAATGTGTGAGGAGAAATCTGTTTAAACAAGGTTTGGATTTTCCTATTGGCTTTTTATCTGAGGATTGTTTATATTGCGCAGACCTATTAAAATTAATGTCTTATTATTCGATTTTGAATGTAGACTGTTATCAATATAGACAGAATCGCTTAGGGAGTATTACCAATATCATTAAAGAGCAAAATGTAATTGATATTTTAAAGAGCATTGAAATTGGTTTAACTGACATTGACAAATTGAGTTCTAATGTTAAGCATGCATTGAATATTTATTTTGCGATTTCTTATATTTCAATCCTCCCTTTTGTTAATCAATATTCTAGTCATCCTGAGATTCAACGTTTACTTAGAGATTATAAATTTCTTCTTAAATTTTCAAATGAAATAAAAAATAAATCCTTTAAATACACTGGATTGCTAACTAGATTATTTGGAGTGAATTTATCAATTAAGATATTACCACACCTAATGAAATTATATAAAAAGTTTTAATGCGTAACAGTAAAATAATTAGAAAGTATCATATGTCTAATCCAATCGTTTCTGTAATTATACCTGTATATAATGCTCAAGAGGGTATTAAACAGTGCTTAGATTCACTCTTAAATCAAACATTTAAAGATTATGAGATTATTCTTTTGAATGATGGGTCTACAGATAACACTATAGAAGTTATAAAAAGTTATGCTTCTAAAAATGACTGTATCAGGGTTATTGATAAGGAAAACGAGGGAGTTGCTAAAACTAGAAATAAGGGCATACACCTCGCTAAGGGGGAGTATATCGTCTTTATTGATAATGATGACTTTGTTGATTCTGATTATTTAGAGCGTTTTTATAGTGCAATAGATCAAGAACAACTAGATATTGTTCTTGGTGGCTATAAGCGTGTTAATCAGGACTTGAAGACACTTTTCAAGCAAGACCTCACACAGTCTGAATGGTCTAAATATATTATAGTTGCACCTTGGGCACGTATCTATCGAACTTCATTTTTAATCGATAATGAGATTGATTTTTTTGATTATCCAATTGGTGAGGATGTTATTTTTACGTTATCAGCTTACAATTTAACAGAAAAAATTAAAATAATTGATTATAACGGCTATAATTGGTTTTTTAACGAGAAGAGTATCTCAAATACATCTCAAAGAGGTTTTAATCCGAATATAGATATTGTGTATTTCTTGAGTCACTTGCTTAAAGTTGCTGGCGATTCAAAATATATTCGCTATTTTATAAAACGATATTACATTTGGTACTTACTCTTTTCTGGAAGAGCCGCTTCAAGTTCGTCATTTATGGATCAATATAGAAGAATTAAAGAATGGGTTTCTAAAGAAAATATAGACTCAAGTTTAACACCATTATCATCGGAGATAACAGGAGAACGAATGCAAACCGTTGTTTCGGTATTGGTTTTTAGAACCTTCGAACGCTTGAGACTTGTCTCACTGTTTTCAAAATTATACTGTAAAGGAAAGGAGAAGTAGTTGAGAGTTTTAATGATAATCCCTGCCTACAATGAGGAGGAAAGTATTTTCGATACGGTAACGAGTATTTTGAATTACCGCAAGAAAGTTGATTTTGATTTGGACTATGTTGTTATCAATGATGGATCAACAGATAAGACAAAACAAATTCTGGAAGATAATCATTTTAATGCGGTTAATCTCGTGATGAATCTTGGAATTGGCGGTGCAGTTCAAACAGGATATAAATATGCACTAGAGCATGACTATGATGTAGCAGTTCAATTTGATGGAGATGGCCAGCATGATATTGAATCCTTGTCAGATTTGCTAGAGCCAATTCGAAAAAATGAAGCAGAACTAGTTATTGGTTCTCGTTTTGTTGGTGATGTTAAGTCTGAATTTCAAACAACTTTTATGAGGCGCTTCGGAATTAGTGTTATTTCCAATCTTATCAAATGGACAGCTGGACAAAGAGTTTTAGATACAACTTCGGGTTACCGTTTGGCTGATAAAGCTGTTATTAAACAGTTTGCTAAGCGTTATCCAATCAAGTATCCAGAACCAGAGACTATTGTTCATATTTTGAAACGTAAATATCGAGTTGTTGAGCGACCAGCGAATATGTTTGAACGTACTGGTGGCGTTTCTTCCATTACGCCAATTAAATCCATTCGATATATGCTTGAAGTATGTTCGTCGATTGTTATTGCAGCCTTTATGAAGGAGAGTGAATAATGTCAGTTTTATCTATTGTGATGTTGGTAGCTTCCATCTTTTTCCTTTATCTAGTTATTAGAAATATTAATAAGAATAATATCTTATTTGAACAGGCTTTCATGTGGATTGTCATCAGTCTGGTAATGATTGTTATTTCGATTTTTGATGTTATTCCAGTTTATTTTGCAGGATTACTTGGATTTGAATTGACATCGAATTTTTTGCTGTCGCTTGCTATCTTTTTCTTATTGGTCATCGCTTTCCTACAAACCATGACTTTATCGAAACAAAAAGAGCAGATTAAACATTTAGTTCAGGAATTATCTATTCTAAAAAGTCATGTAGAAGAGAAAGAGGAAAAGAATGAATGATAATCATACTTGGGTAATTTGCGCTTATGGAGAAAGTGATTATCTTGAAGCCTGTATTCAATCTTTAAAAAATCAAACTCTTTATTCTCAAATTATCTGTTATAGTTCAACGCCACTTGATTCGATTAAGGAGCTTTGCCAGCGTTATGATATCCCATTTTATACTAAACAAGGTGGGGGGATTGGTAAGGATTGGAATAATGCCATTTCTTTTGTAGGAACAAAATATGCTACTATCGCCCATCAGGACGACTACTATGAGCCAAGATATGCAGAAAAAGTATTGGCCAAGATGGAAAAAACTAGTGATGTTCTAATCGGATATTCTGATTATTTTGAAGAAAAAAATGGTCTTAAGATCCCTGCAAATACAAACCTCAAGATTAAAACCTTGATGCTAAAAACAATGAATCTTTTTCCTAGTAGTCATTTTTGGCGTAACCGCGTAATGGCCTTTGGTAATCCAATTTGTTGTCCAGCTGTCACCTATAACCTTGAAAAATTGAAGAATTTCTATTTTGATGAGGGAATGAAGGTCAGCCTTGATTGGTATGCTTGGTATAAGATTAGTGAATACAAGGGACGTTTTGTTTATGTGTCAGATAAGCTAATGTGTCACCGAATTCATGAGGAATCTGAGACTTCTAAGACTATTGCTGATAATACTCGTAGTAAAGAAGATTTGTATATGTACCAACTTTTTTGGCCAAAATGGATAGCAAATATTCTTATGAAACAGTATGTAAAAAGTCAGAAGACGAATGGGTAACTATAGTTGTTATTACGAGAGTGAGAGAATGAAAAGTAAAAGCAGATTTTATTATTACATCATAGTTGTTTCTATACTGTATGGTTTTCAGTATTATATTAATAACAAAATCACACCTGTGGGAGATCAGACAGCATTCTTAAATTATGCAAGGGAATTTCACTATAATTACCTTGAATTTGGAATTAATCGTTATCTTACTTGGAGTAGCCGGTTACTGATTGAATCTGCAACATTATTCTTTTCAGTACATGATAAGTTATTTATATTAGCGTCTATTATTGCAAGTTTCTTTTTGCTTTTGCCTAGTAAGAAACTTAGTCCTAATTTACCTTGGATACCTGGACTCTTCATTTTTATTTTTTTACCAGCAAGTGAATTTTTAAGCGCAGGTTCTATTCCTACATATATTAATTATGTATTTCCAGCATCATTTCTTTTGTTCTCTCTGTATTATCGTTACTCAGATAAGTGGTGGGTTCAATGTATAGCGTTCTTATCTTTTGTTTTTGCTATTATGAATGAGCAGTTAGCAGTCTATGCTTTTTTATGGATTGTTTTCGAATTAATAAGAGATTGGAAAGTTATTACATTTAGGTATAGAAATATATTGTATGGGTTGGTTTCATTGACAGGAATTCTCTCTGCAAAATTCTCTCCTGGAAACACATTGAGGTTTGAAAAAAATGTGGAATCTTGGTTTCCAAATTTTGTCGACTTGAACCCACTCCAAAAAATAGGGTTAGGAATTTTGGAAACTGGAGATGGTATATTTTCAGTATCTTTCGAGTTTATTTTTGTATTTTTGATAGTTTTAGTAGTTTTGTCGTTTTATAAAAAGAATTTTATTTCACTGATTCTGTCATCTTTTACCCTATTTGCTATTTTAAGTCAGAAGTTTGAGTGGAGAAATATTTTATTTACACTTTCTAGTGTTAGTAAAGTTGCTAGAGAGAGTGGCACCTTTGAATACAATGTTGTATATTTTGGAGCGGTGATTTATAATATCGTTTTATTTATGATGGTGATGTATTCTCTATGGGCTCTTTCTAAAGTTTCAGATAGGTTATGGATTGTATACTTATTCGGGATAGGTTTAATTGGGCGTTTGCTGATTTCATTTTCACCTACGCTTTATGCTTCAAGCACCAGAACGTATTTACCTATAATGCTTAGTCTATTTATTATTACTTGTTATTTTTTGAATGATGTTTATATTCATTTTAAACGGTCCAAAGTTATCAAGTAAAAGCAGAGTTATTCTGCTTTTTTCTTTGCCTGTAGTAAGGGGATTTTTTCTTCAAACTATAGTATAATTAAAGCGGTATACACTTTCAAAATAAGATACTCTTTCTTTGAAAGATTGGATTTAATAGTTATTATTATTTACTAATTTATATTTTCTTACAAAAAATGGATGGAAAAATGACTAATTTAATATCAGTAGTTGTAACATGTTACAACCATGAAAATTATATTGAACAATGTTTACGAAGTATTTTTAAACAAACTTATCGAAATATTGAGTTGATTGTTCTTGATGATGGATCGACAGATAACTCCTCAGAAATTATTAAGGAAGTTCTGAAAGAGTCACCTTTCGTGACGACATTTGAATCGCATGAAAATATTGGTGTTGTAAGAACACGTAATAAAGGACTTATTCTTTTAAATGGGGACTATTTTTTATTTGTAGATAGTGATGATTTTTTGGATGAAACCTATGTAGAAGAATTATATGAATGTGCGATTAATCGTCAAGCGGATATAGTTTATTGTGATTTATTCAATTTTGAAAAAAATGAGGTCTATCTAAAAGCTCAAGAATTTGGAATACATAGCATACTGGTATCGAACTATATTTCAAATTGTTCTTTAGTAAAAAAAGCCATATTAAAGGGTACCTATTATGATGAAACACTTTCAGGGAAGAAACTTGAAGACTATGATTTTTTCTTGAACCTTATTATTAATAATGGTGCAAAGGCTGTTTACCAACCTAATGCAAAATTAAATTATCGTGTCTTTGAAAAAGATTCGATTTCAAAAAGGGATTCAGTACGCTACCATTTTGAAATCTATCTTGAAGTTCTCGAGAAGTATCTTGATAAGTTACCACATGAAATCTATCAAGCGGTTAGTGAAAACTTAATGATTTTGGAGAGTCGTATAGATGATTTGATAAAACATCACGATGATGTGACAGACTATGTTAATCGCTTGAAAAAAGAACGTGATCAACTTGAACGAAGAAAGTATACACAATCTAAGCAATTGAAGGATGCCCATAAAGAAATGGAGCTTATCCGAAGTTCACTGTCATATCGTTTAGGTAACGCCCTTATTACACCTATAAAGACAGCAGGAGTAATTGCGAAGAATCCAAAGGCTATTAAAAATTATTTGAGAGCTTTAAAAGTCAAAGTGATACAGTTACGTCGTCGAATGACACCTCTTAAGGTTCGCCAGTTACGACGTCTCAGAAATAGTCAACGTTCTGCCTTGTCGTATAATGGTAAGAAAGCGTTGGTTTATGTCATTTTTGAGTCTGAAGCTCGTCTTCAAGAATACAAATTACGTTTCTTGCAAGCCTTGGCTCCATTGGTAGATGATGTTATTGTAGTTGTCAATGGACAGCTTCACGATGATGATATTAATACCCTTGAGGCCTACGGTAAGGTTTTGACTCGTGATAACAAGGGATATGATACTGCGGCCTTTAGAGAAGGGATTTTTGCCTTTGGTAAAGACAAGCTTAAAGATTACGACCAGCTCCTCTTGGTGAATGATACTAACATTGGTCCGATGAGAGATTTGTCTCAAGTATTCCAGGAAATGGCTGACCAGCAGCTAGATTTCTGGGGAATTTCTTTTGGAGAAGAGCAAGAAGATGTTACTAAGGAGAATCCTTATGGCTACATTCCTAAGCATCTTCAATCTTATTTCCTAGTTATTGAAAAACTCATGCTAAACGATGATGACTTTTATGAGTACTGGACACACTTGACGGATACAGATTCTCGTGATAAAGCTATTGGTCGACATGAGACACGTTTTACCAAGCATTTTGCTGATTTAGGTTATCGTTATGATGCGGTTGTGCAAGAATACGAAGATTCTGCCATGTATATCCACCCGCTTAAGATGCTCAAAGCAGGTAGTCCTTTGGTGAAATACACGGCTCTGAAAAATTATGATGAAGACCAGTTCTTGTGGCAAGGTCTGGACCGTGATTCGGAAGTCCCTGACTTGTTAGAGTTTGTCGCAGAAGAAATGGATTACCCAGTGTCAATCTTGGAAGATATTGTAAATAAATTTAAGGCGGTTCCACGTGATCAATATATTCTATTGATTGATGGGGTTGAAAATATTATTCCGCAATGTACCCGTTACCGTGTCTTGAATAAGGCAGAGCAATTACGTAAGCATGGTTTTGCAGTCAAAGTTGTTAACCTATCTGATTTCCAACTATCGTTGGCTCAAAATGCTAATCACATCATTATCTATCGTTCACCAATATCACCTGAACTTTTGCGTCTCTGTCATTTGGCTAAGGAATATGGAAAGCCTGTCTTCTTTGATATTGATGATTTAGTCTTTGATACGGTTTATACAGATCAATTGAGTTATACGCAAGGGTTGAATTCGGTTGAAAAAGGAAACTATGATGCAGGTGTTCGAAATTATGGCTATATGCTAGAAAACTGTGATGGTGCCATTACTTCGACTAATCAGTTGCAGGAGGAGTTGTATAAGTACCAAAGTAAGGTTTTACTTAATCGCAACTTAGCTTCTGATGATTTAATCGCTATTAGTAGTCGATATATCAAAGATTACTCTCAAACATCTGACATTGTTAAGATTGGTTATTTCTCTGGTTCAATCAGTCATAATGAGAATTTCGAATTGATTAAACCAGCTATTAAGCAACTGCTTACAAAATATAGCAATGTACAGTTACATATTGTCGGGATTCTTGATATTCCAGAAGATATGAAGCCCTTTGAAAATCAAATTGTCACTCACGATTATGTGGACTGGGACAAATTGCCTTCCTTGATTAGTGAGGTTGATATTAACCTGGCACCGCTTGTGGATTCTATCTTTAATCGTGCGAAATCTGAAATTAAATGGATTGAAGCTGCCTTGGTCAAAGTACCAACAGTTGCGAGCAAGATAGGAGCTTTCTCAGATGCCATTGTTGACGGTGAAACAGGATTGTTAGCTACTGATGACCAGTGGTTCGAAAAGCTTGAAGACTTGGTTTTATATCCGGAACTAAGACAGAAAATTGCAGATGCTGCTTATCGGGCTGTTCTTGAAAATTGTACCTTAAGCAAGAAAGATGATATGGTGACTTATTTTGAACAGAATTAAAAAAATAAAAGTTGAAAATTTATTTTTCATCTTAGCGACGATTTTTATTTTCTCATTTATGTTTGTATTTCCAATTAATCGTGTGCCAGATGAAACAAACCACGCGCGTATGACTTGGGAGACCTTCCATAAACCAACCGAGACATCGTTTAAATGGATGGATGAGATTCCAAGTAATGATAAGGTTAAGTTAGCGGAATATAAACAGATTTTTGCTCAAAAGATTGATATGAATAAAGAACCTTTTCAATTTGGTGTGAGTTTAAAAACAATCTCCTTTATTCCACAGCTGATAGGGATGACGATTGGAAGTTGGATTAGTCCCACAGTTGGAATGATTATCTATATGGGGCGTATCTTTAATGCACTGGCCTATATATTAGGAATTTACTTTTTAATACGTTATTTCAAGTATGGGAAAACAGCCCTAATGTTTATTTCGCTGCTACCTATTATGGTTCAGCAAGCTTCATCACTTTCTTATGATGTGATGAACTACTTGGAAGTGATGTTGGCTCTTGGTTTTATCACCAATCTTGCCTATTCTAAACGTTTTACCACTCGTAATCTTATTCAAGTGATAGGTCTTGCGATTTTGCTTTTAGCGACTAAACCAAATAACGTTTTATTGTTGGGATTGATTCCGTTTGTACCACTTGAGTTTGAAGGTGTCCTTGCCTTTCTAAATCGTCCAGTACAAGCCATAAAGACCTTTATTTCAAAATATAAAGCAGTCTTCTATCTTCTCTTTGTAGTAGGAGTCGTAGTGGTTCTTCAATTCTTAATGAAGAATCAAGGTGGTCTTCGTCATTATGGAGAAGTTTTGCGTAATACACTCTTTAATCCTGAGTTGAATGACAATTTGAATGGTATCTTGTCACTTGGGATGTTCGGTTATCTTGGTAACCTTACATTACAAATGCCACTGTGGTTAATTTTTATTGATATTATCGTTCTTACCATTTTATTCCTATCAAGTAAGAAGGATTTCTTTACAAAAGACTTTGCTAATGCATCTTGGATTCTCTTCCTACTAGAGGTTCTAGCTGCTGTTACAGTAATGTATATGCAGTGGACACCTCTTGTTCTTGGTCGGGGAGCTAATATATCGGTTGGTGCTCAAGGACGTTATTTCACGCCATTTATCATTCTTTTGTTGCCGCTAGTTGCTAACACAGCCAAGATTGATTTATCTCGACAGAAAAGATTGAAGATAGCAACTCTGACTTTAATTGCTAATTTCTTAGTGGCTATGTATTTGATTCTTTTCCATTATTGGGGGGTGTTTGCATAATTTATGACTAAAACAATTTTATTTATTTCTCCGACAGGAACTCTAGATAATGGTGCTGAAATCTCGATAGTCAATCTTATGAAATTTCTTGTAAAAAAAGGATATCGTGTATTAAACGTTTTTCCTGATTATAAAGTTCCATCCCAAGAGGAGTATCAAGTAGAACTTCAGAAGGCAGGGATTGAAACCCATGGTCTTTCAGCTGTCAAATGGTGGTGGGAAGAAGCACCTGGTGGTTCGCCAGGCAATCATTATGAGCGTATTCAAGGCTACAAGAAAAATATTAGAGACTTGAAGAAGATTATTATATCTGAAGATGTAAACCTAGTGATATCTAATACTGTGAATGTTTTCCAAGGTGCTGTAGCTGCTGCAGAATTAGGAGTGAGACACTTTTGGTTAATTCACGAGTTTCCAGAAGGAGAATTTGCTTATTATAGGGAAAAATTAGATTTTATTTCTGATTACTCTGATCAAATTTTTTCTGTTTCTGGTGCCCTAAATGAAGATTTAACGAATTTATTACCTAAAAGGAAGATTTTAAATTTTATTCCCTTTTCATATGTAAAAAAGATAAATCTTAAATCAGCCGAAAATAGTAGAATTGTACAGATTGGTCGGATTACTGATAATAAGAACCAAATTGAATTACTCAAAGCTTATCAAAAATTAAATATAA
>OBUN01000086.1_pt1 | contig 46178 bp, 43 predicted proteins | sample 1475851 | NCBI WGS metagenome assembly OBUN01 (sample SAMEA2579932, study PRJEB22360) | human gut metagenome | reverse complement strand
TGCTGGCCGTCGCCGGCCCAGCAGGGCCCCCCGCCCCCGCCCCTGCCAGCACGCCCTGACGGTACTGGCGGACGGCGAAGAGGCCAATCTGCAGAGCCTGCTTTATACCGCGAAGCAGCTGGTCAGCGAGCTGGTGGGTATGGACAGCAAGCTTTCCGGCGTGCTGGATATGCTGGAAGAGGCGGCCATTCAGCTCAGCGAGGCCAGCGACGAGCTGCGCCACTATCACGACCGTCTGGATCTCGATCCGAACCGTCTGTTCGAACTTGAGCAGCGGATTTCCCGGCAAATCGCGCTGGCGCGTAAACACCAGGTAATGCCGGAAGAGCTGCCGGCGGTTTATCAGGCGATGCTGGAAGAGCAGCGCCTGCTGGACGATAGCGCCGGCTCGCTGGAATCCCTCAGCCAGCAGGTAGTCGAACATCATCAGCTGGCGCTGGAGACCGCGCGTCAGCTGCACGCCCTGCGCCAGGCCAGCGCCGACGAGCTGACCCAGCTTATCACCGAGAGTATGCACTCACTTTCGATGCCGCACGGGATCTTCGCGATTGAGGTCGCTTTCGATGAACGCCATCTCACCGCCGACGGCGCCGATCATATTGAGTTCCGCGTCACCACTAACCCCGGTCAGCCGCTGCAGCCGATCGCGAAAGTGGCCTCCGGCGGCGAACTGTCGCGTATTGCGCTGGCGATTCAGGTGATCACCGCGCGTAAAATGGAAACCCCGGCGCTGATCTTCGACGAAGTGGACGTCGGCATCAGCGGCCCGACCGCCGCCGTGGTCGGCAAGCTGCTGCGCCAACTGGGCGAGTCCACGCAGGTGATGTGTGTGACCCACCTGCCGCAGGTTGCGGGCTGCGGCCACCATCATTTCTTTGTCTGCAAAGAGACCGATGGCGAGATGACCGAAACCCATATGCAGCCGCTGGATAAGCGCGCTCGTCTGCAGGAGCTGGCTCGCCTGCTGGGCGGCAGCGAGGTCACGCGCAACACCCTGGCGAACGCGAAAGAGTTGCTTGCGGCGTAAACTTTTTGATTTTCACAGGGTCATAGTGAACAGCAAATTGCCTGCTGACCTGCAGCCGGAGGTTTCCATCGGCGCGAAGGTCTATTATTATCGGCATATTACAGATGAGCCACGTACTGCTCGGGCCCAAAAAGGAATCAAATCACTATGCGCTGTAAAACGCTGACTGCTGCCGCAGCGGTTCTTCTTATGTTGACCGCAGGCTGTTCCACTCTGGAACGAGTGGTTTACCGTCCTGACATCAACCAGGGTAACTATCTGGCACCTAACGATGTAGCAAAAATTCGTGTCGGTATGACGCAACAGCAGGTTGCTTATGCTCTCGGAACGCCAATGATGTCGGATCCGTTCGGCACCAACACCTGGTTCTATGTATTCCGTCAGGAGCCGGGCCACGAGAAAGTGACTCAGCAGACCCTGACCCTGACGTTCAACAGCGGCGGCGTGTTAACCAACATTGATAACAAGCCCGCGCTGACCAGTCAGTAAGGCCCGGAAAAGCAAAAAGCGCTCAGTGAGCGCTTTTTTTATGGCTGATAGCCGGTCTGCTGCTGTGGGTTACTTCGCAGCGCTTTTCTCTGCCCGCTGGCGACGCAGCTCTTTCGGGTCTGCGATCAGCGGTCGATAGATTTCGACCCGGTCGCCGTCGTGAACTTCGTCATGCAGCTTAACCGGACGACTGTAGATCCCCAGCTTGTTCTTCGCCAGATCGATATCATCACGCAAGGCCAATAGCCCGCTGGCGATAATCGCCTGCTCGACCGTCGCTCCCTCATCCAGGGTGACTCGCTGCAAATACTGCTTTTCAGGCAGCGCGTAGGCGACTTCAACACGAATATTAGCTGGCACTGTAGACCTCTTTGGCGCGCGAAGTGAACGCCTGCACCATGTTGGCGGCCAGCTCTTTGAAGACCCGGCCAAAGGCCATCTCAATCAGCTTATTGGTAAACTCAAAATCGAGATGGAACTCGATTTTGCACGCCTCGGGGCTCAGCGGAATAAACTTCCAGCCGCCAATCAGCTTCTTGAACGGGCCATCCACCAGGCTCATCAAAATGCTCTGGTTGCTGGTCAGTGTATTCCGGGTCGTGAAGGTCTTACTGATGCCGGCTTTGGACACATCAACCGCCGCCGTCATTTGCGTCGGCCCGAATTCCAGCACGCGGCTACCGGTGCAGCCTGGCAGAAAATCAGGATAGGACTTCACATCGTTTACCAGTTGATACATCTGTTCCGCGCTGAAAGGCACCAGCGCAGTACGGCTAATCTGAGGCATAGCAGGTTCCACATTTAAACACAGTGCAAATAATATCATTTATCTGCTGCTAAAAAAAACGCTGTGCCGCAACTCGTGCTAAGATGCGCAGTACACCTCGCAGGATGCGATCGAGGTAACTGTGTATAAGACGATGACTTCAGGATATTATGACTAAGAAAAAAGCCCACAAACCTGGATCAGCCACCATTGCGCTGAATAAACGCGCCCGTCACGAATACTTTATCGAAGATGAATACGAGGCTGGTCTCGCCCTGCAGGGCTGGGAAGTCAAATCCCTGCGTGCAGGCAAAGCCAACATCGGCGATAGCTATGTCATCCTGAAGGATGGCGAAGCCTTCCTGTTCGGCGCCAACTTTACGCCCATGGCCGTGGCTTCCACCCACTATGTGTGCGACCCGACGCGCACTCGTAAGCTGCTGCTTAACCAGCGCGAACTCGACACGCTGTACGGCCGCATTAACCGCGAAGGTTACACCGTCGTCGCCCTGTCGCTGTACTGGAAGAACGCCTGGTGCAAAGTGAAAATCGGCGTCGCCAAAGGTAAGAAACAGCACGACAAGCGTACCGACCTGAAAGATCGTGAATGGGCGCTGGACAAGGCGCGTATTATGAAGCACGCCGGACGCTAACCCCCTCCCCGAGGGCCAGCTCTCGCTGGCCCTTACGCTATATCCTTGTTGATGCTGCTTTTTCATCTACCCCGTTGAAACAATCCTGCGTAATGGGGCTGGTAACGACATTCACAAATCTGTTATACTTGACCTACACATTGGGGCTGATTCTGGATTCGACGGGATTTGCGAAACCCAAGGTGCATGCCGAGGGGCGGTTGGCCTCGTAAAAAGCCGCAAAAAATAGTCGCAAACGACGAAAACTACGCTTTAGCAGCTTAATAACCTGCTCTGAGCCCTCTCTCCCTAGCTTCCGCTCTTAAGACGGGGATCAAAGAGAGGTCAAACCCAAAAGAGATCGCGTGGATGCCCTGCCTGGGGTTGAAGCGTTAAATCTAATCAGGCTAGTTTGTTAGTGGCGTGTCTGTCCGCAGCTGGCAAGCGAATGTAAAGACTGACTAAGCATGTAGTGCCGAGGATGTAGGAATTTCGGACGCGGGTTCAACTCCCGCCAGCTCCACCACTTTTTAGTTGTTTGAAGTACAATGAAGTCTACTAAGCCCGCACAGCACAAGCTCTGCGGGCTTTTTTACGTCTATTGTCGTCCAGTGAGAATTGCTTAGAACTACGAGTTATGGCACCCTGAATGGGACCCACTAAGAAGGGTCCAAAAATCGAGGGTCCCAAATGGCAAAAATCGCTAAGAAGCTCACTGACACTGAAATCAAAAGCACCAAGCCAGCCGATAAAGAAATCAACTTGTTTGACGGTGATGGTTTGATTCTACGAATCGCTCCTTTGGCGAAAGGAGGCAAGAAAAATTGGTATTTCAGGTATGCAGTACCAGTGAGCAAGAAAAGAACCAAAATGAGCCTTGGGACATATCCTCACCTTACCCTTGCAAGAGCCAGAGCCTTACGTGATGAATATCTCTCCTTTCTGGCAAATGGTATAGACCCCCAAGTTCATAACACTCAAAAAGCCAATGCACTGAAAGATGCCACGGAACATACATTTCAAGCAGTAGCCAAGAAGTGGCTTGATGAGAAAGTCAAAACGTCAGGCATCTCCCAGGATCATGCTAACGACATCTGGCGAAGCCTAGAGAAAAATATCTTCCCAACGTTGGGTGATACCCCCATTAAGGAGATTCGCCCTAAAATGCTTAAACAGCATTTAGACCCCATAGAAAAACGAGGTGTCCTTGAAACACTTCGCCGCATCATATCCCGCCTGAATGAAATTTTCCGCTATGCAGCAACTGAGGAACTTATCGAATTCAATCCGGCTGACAACCTGGGGCAACGGTTCAGTAAGCCTAAAAAACAGAATATGCCAGCATTACCCCCTTCTGAACTCCCCCGCTTCCTATTGGTGCTAAACAATGCTTCTGTCCGTTTGGAGACACGACTGCTGATTGAATGGCAGTTGCTGACCTGGGTTCGTCCAGGGGAAGCCGTTCGTGCGAGATGGGCCGATATAGATACTGACAACTCAATGTGGAACATCCCGGCTGAATTTATGAAAATGAAGAAGCTTCACAAAGTTCCACTAAGCAAAGAAGCTTTGCGAGTCTTGGTTTCAATGAAAGCCATCAGCGGGCATAGAGAGTGGGTTTTCCCCAGTATCAAAGCTCCACTCAATCACATGCATGAACAAACAGCTAATGCGGCCATAATCCGTATGGGCTTTGGGGGAGAACTTGTAGCCCATGGAATGAGATCTATTGCACGAACGGCCGCAGAGGAGTCGGGTAAGTTCAGGACAGATGTCTTAGAAGCGGCCCTTGCTCACTCGAAGAAAGATGAAATAATTGCCGCATACAATCGCGCAGATTATCTCGCAGAACGAGTGGTTCTCATGCAGTGGTGGAGTGATTACGTTTTGTCTCAAAAATATAAAGCTCACGTGGCATGAGTCTGACAAAATTCACATATAATTTTAGCATCTGTGTCATAATAGTTAAAGTATCAGCCTGTCAGTTTTATGCCATATGAAAAATCATAAAGGATATTATTATGTTAATACCGCCAAAGTTATTTATTATAGAAGTTTATGGATTGAAACATATTTTTGAAAAGGAACCTATTTATCTTATTTTTAGGGAGTCAGATGGTATAATTCTCAGCTATAACTATGATCTTCAAGGGGCATCTTCGAGACTTAAATTTTTATTAGAGAAAAGCAACTGCATTCCCGATGACTTTATAAGCAATGGGATAAAAAATGAACACATTGATGAGATGTTCAGATTTGTTGTTCCTGGATATGCCACTTACTCATCAAAGACAAATGAAGTCAACTTCAAAAGTTTTTATTTACAACAAAAAGGAAATGAAACTATTGCTTTATTTTTAAAACCTCTGATAGAGAAAAAGACACTTGCAAATATTATTACAAAAAAAAGCAAAGAAGATAATACACCATCATGATAATTCTATATTAATCAACACTCTTTCTTTTTGTAATAACTCTTCCGCTTTGAATTGGAATACGACTAATTTCCCTTTCTCTAAAGGGAAATTAGAACTCCCTTCATACAGATAAAAGCCAACAAACCCATTCAAATGTTGTATCTTCAATTTATAAATTGTTTTTTCTTTACTTCCCTGAAGTATTTTTCTACACTCGTCAATATATCCTGAACCAAACCAAAGATTATCATTAATTTCCATAAAACCTCCCATTTATTTTTATAATAATGCTTAAATATATATTGTCAATATTAGAACAAATAAAGAATACTTAATAAAATCGCCTACTATATAACACCACAATTAATATTAAAGCATGTTATAGCGGAAAATCATTATATATGGTACAATTGTAGATCTGTTTAACGAAGTTAACATTTTTAAGAAGAATATGAATGCAATTGCCCAAGAACTGTTAGATATCAACAAAAAGATAAGGAGTAATCTTTTCAAATGGAACGGGCAATTTTCCCCTCAGTTCATTGAGGCATTGTTGAAAAACTACTCAAAGACTGGTGATGTCGTTCTTGATCCTTTCTCAGGAAGCGGAACTGTATTGTATGAATCATCAAAACTTAATTTAGCAACAATAGGTTGTGATATTAATCCGTCAGCCTGCAAAATCTCCAACATTTATAAATTTAGCAATTTAGAATATTGCAATAGAAAAGTTATTGTCGATAAATTCTCTTCGTTAATAGAACCTGTCTTACAAGAAATTACAGATGAAAACATTTTTGAATATAGTAAAAAAATAATTGATTTAATCGATATCAAAGATGATTTTTTAAAAATCATGGTTGAAGGATATTTAATCCTATCAGACGTCCATCCTCATAACACATGTAAAAGCAATCTTATCAAACTTTTAGATGACTACATCCAAGTTGTCCTAGAATTACCTTACAACAGCAATGAGGTGCAATGTTATCAGGCTGATTGCCGACAATTACCTTTAGCTGAAAACACCGTAAGCTTGGTAATAACTTCACCTCCCTATATAAATGTTTTTAATTATCACCAACAATATCGAAAAAATGTTGAAGCTTTGGGCTATGATGTTCTAAAAATAGCCAAGTCGGAAATTGGGTCTAATAGAAAATTTCGTCCAAATAGATTCTACACTGTTTTTCAATATATTTTTGACATATCAAAATGCTTAGAAGAAATTAGTCGAGTCAGCAAGAGAGATGCGAGAATCATTTTCATTGTAGGGAAAGTCTCCAATGTTTTAGGAATGAAAATCAATAACGGTGAGATAGTTAAAGAAATAGCTATCGCGATGGGTTTTACTATCCCTTTCATTCAAGAACGTTCATTCAAAAATAAATTTGGTAAAATAATAACTGAAGAAATAATTAACATTCAAAATACCAAAATTCATACACATACTATTAGTTCTTTAGAGGCTATTGGCAGAGAACATCTGTCAAGAGTTTCGAAGGAAGCAAAAGAAGAACGAATTCAAGAGTTAATCATAAAGGCTATAAAAAATTCAGAGAACATTCCTTTGTCTCCAATTTTTGAATAATTAAAATCAATATTAACCTAATTGAAACGTACAGTGCGTAAGTGATTCCCTAAGTATGCCAAGAAGATCTTACGCTCATCAGAAATACCACCAATATAACCTCTAATACTATCCGTTATATTAAAATGGAGCCTATATTGTTGTGATGCTCCAACATGATTCCTAAACATTCTCTCATCACCATATTGTTGCATAGTTGAGTTAGATTCATCTTTGAGCATTACACCTTTCTCAATTATATGGGAACGCCTTATTTCACCAACCCTCCAATTATTAACACAATAATCATGAAGACATAAAGTAATTTCATAAATTTTATTTAATATACCTAAATTACTTCCAGTTCTCATTATAAAATCAATTGCACATTGGGATAAAATTACTGAACCACAATCACTTTCAAGTCGTTCCAAAAGCTGTTCAGGAGTTAAAATATCATCATTTTCGATTAATTCGACAACCCAAGAATCTTTGTAATTTTCTGTCTCTAACTCTCCAAGATTTAAAACTTCGACAGCCGATGAACTCCACTCACCGTTGTTATCTAATTCTTTTTTTAACATCTCTATATTGAATTTATCCCATTCATCCGATGAAGGGATTGAGAAGAGAGCATGATTTAGCGAGTAAGCGTATGCTCCCCCAATAGATTGATCTTCATTGAAAAATAATTCATGCTCCAAAGCCTCTTCTTGTAACTCTTCCAAAAAAGGAGTTTCTTGTATTGTCGCTAATAATACGCCTTGATTATCCACTTCAAGGCCAGAGTCATTAATATGGTCAAGAAGAGTTTGTCCATCTTTACATGGTTGCCTTAACACAGAAGAATGATATGCAATTTTTAGTTTTTGGTCATTCCTAAGTAGTTTATTAAACGATACAATTCTGTTGAAATATTTTTTTACACACGTAGAATTATCTAAGTCCAATATCGAAAGCTCATTGAAAGGAAATATACTATCTTTGTTCATTGTTGAGCCCTTAAAATGTGATTCAGTGATTTAGTCCATTCATCAAAAAAGCCATTAGGCCAAAAATCAAATTTTGCATTCTCATCCAATTTTGGCGATAGAATGTTTGTATGAGAGGATATATCATTTTCAGAATCTACCATCTCAAAGAAATAAAAATTAACATCATTTGGAACAATAAATCCAGTAACTACCGATTTTCTAATTCCGTTGATTACATGATCACTATGAGTTTCTACTATGACCTGAACACCATCACTTGCTGTCTTAGAAAATAACTCACCTAACTTTGACTGTCCTTGCGGGTGTAGATGAGCTTCAGGAGTATCAATAATTAACAAATCTCCTTTTTCAGCTTTCAAACATTGTACAATTACGGGTAGCACGTAACTAATTCCAAAACCAACATTTGTGCTTCTATAATTATTAGAGATTCCTAATTTTCTTTCAAATGAATAATTTAAACCAACCAAATCTGTCCCATCTATATAGTCGGTGTTTAAAGAGATGTTCGGACATATATCTTGCAACCATTTAATGGTATTTTCAATTAAGGTACTATTAACAGCATTTAAGTGAAGCCTTTCTTGGATATCAATTGATTGCTTACCAAAAATGTTCAAATAATGATATACAAATTCACCGGATATACCAATATCTCTAAGATTTCTTACTTTATAATCATTTTTTTCCTGTAGAACAGTTGGCCCCATTCTATTTGCTTGCAGATAATGAATATGATCGAAAAAGTTACTAACTTCAACTTTATTATGTATTGCATTTTCAATCTGCAAATAATCTAAGCCAAACTCTTCTAAATCCAAATCAAAGGAATACAAAAATTCTTTTTTATCAATTTCTAAAACCAACTCTATTTTTTGATCTTCTGCCCCTTCATGGAAAACGTCCTGTACTTTCCCAAGCTGGCAATAATTATTATTTAAATTGATAACATTATAGTCGGATGACTGATAATCATAATAAGATTTTAGTAGCAACAATGATTGAATAACAGAAGACTTTCCTGAACCATTTATACCAGACAAAACATTCAATTTGGTAAACGAAAGTTTAGCAGAGTCGAAACTTTTAAAGTTTTTTAATTTATATGAGTTAATCATTTATCAATTCCTGTATTTTAGACATCAACATATTGTGACGTGTTCTCATTGATTCTGGCTTTCGTGAAGAAATTGCAAAATTAAATTTACTATCATCTTGTAGCCTATCGAACAGCTCTAAAACTTCGCCTTTTCTTTCAACCAGAAGTTTACGTTGTGTCTTAGTAATGTTCAGTATGACTGCCATCCATGTTTCAAAAATGTTCTTATTAATAGGTTTCTTTCTTTGAGGTTGAGATGATTTTTTCCTAAAAACCATATCTCCAAAAATTTTTATTAAATCATTGATGGAATTTTTGAATTTAGCTTTAACCTTATTGATTTCATCTTCATCAAGTTCATTTATTTTTTTCATTGCTTCATCAAGGTAATCTTCGATTTTCATTTCGAAAATAGCATCTACGTCTAAAAGTAGATAACCTAATGCTCTAAGAACCAAAGCATTGAGTTCCATTCTGTCATTATCTGTTCCCCAAAACTCGGAGATAATCCTCCAATCGGCTAACTCATTCAATAAAATAGTTGGTTTTCCATCATTCAAAGCATGTCTGATTTCTTGAGGTGTTAAAGGTGTCCCACCAGTATTAATTCTTTTAAAAATGTTGAACTTAACATTATCTGGAGTTCCTTGATTTATAAAAACAATGGTAACTTCAGTTTCCTCAATTCGTCTAATAAATGATCTTGGGAGTTCATCATATGAAAGGCCTTCAAAAGAGGTTGTATATTCAAGACCACTTAACCTGAGAGTTTTGTCAACTAAAAACTCTTTTAGTGCAGTAATCCTTTGAAGACCATCGATTATTTTCCATTGATCTTCGTCAGTAGCATCAATGTAAAATACAGGAATAGGGATTCTAACCAATAATGATTCAATCAAACGACTTTTATTATCGTTATTCCAAACACTCTTACGTTGGTATGTAGGCGTCAATATTTCATTGTGTCTTACACGGCTCATAAGGGTATAAATAGACTGGACTTTTGAATCCATTCTTATCTTTGAAGGGTCGAACGGTGCAATTATTTCATCCATTTCTTAGCCCACAATGGAAAAATTCATATAAGCAATTATATCACAAATGTATGTTGCGTAAAATAAAAGTTTAGTTCTTATCAAACTATAAGCAAGGGCTAACTCATCGAAGCTCCGCTTCTTTGAGTTCCCTTGTTTTTCGCCCTTCGGTTGAAAAAGAAAGTCAAACTCCAACCTAACTCATTGACATGAATGATATTCCACTATAAATATATAATGTGCAGCAAAGGAATTGCTCATTTTAAAGCGAATATACATATGAAAAGGAGTTTATATGAGACAAATAATAACATTGTCGTATACAAATAATTTTAAGCCAGTCAACGATAATAAATCTCAATCACTGCGAATACACTGTGTCAGTGTACGATTAAATAAAGAAGAGTTAGAGCTTCTCAATGCAAGCCGTGGTGATAAACGCAAAGGTGAATGGCTTCGCATGGCATCACTTCAAAAGCTACCTCCGGCCATTCCAACGATTAATTTAGAAGCATGGCAATCACTGTCTGATATATCTCAAAAGCTAAATCGTCTAATAAGCCACCTTGATACTAAAAGCAGTAATAGTGAATTAACGAAAACAGAGATCTTCGCTGTCAAGAAACAGATCAAAGAGCTTCGATCATGTCTTACAGCTTCTGATCCGTCTGTAAGGTAGTTTTTTCGCATGAAGGGAATGCAGAAGATCAAAAGGGGGAAAAGCTTCTCAGGTGTGGTTCTCTATGTGTTAAAGCCAGGCTCACACCATAGAACCGTTCCAGAAGTAATTGGTGGCAACATGACAGGTGATTGCTCACAAGAGTTAATCGACGAATTTAACCTTACGAAAGAGCTTCGTTCAGATGTGGCAAAACCTGTTTGGCACAATTCACTTCGATTACCCCAGGGAGAATCTCTTACCAACGAACAATGGAAACGTATTGCTGACGATTACATGAAACGAATGGGATTCAGTGATACCCATCTCCGTTGCTATGTCTTACATGACGACGAAGGCCAGCATATACACATTATCGCCAGCAGAATCGACATAGCCGGTGGGAAGCTCTACTTAGGTAGGAACGAAAATCTTATAAGCACACGGATCATCAGTGAACTTGAAATCACTCATAACCTGACAGTGACCATGACAGCACCAAAGCAACCGAAGCGAAGAAAGGTTTCCCGCAATGAACAGATGCTTTCAGAACGAACCGGGGAGCCTTCACCAAAACAAGCTTTACAGCAGATTATTGATAAAAGTTTATCTGATAAGCCGGACCTTGTGACTTTCACAAAACGGCTGGAAGAAGCTGAAGTATCTTGGACGGCGAATGTAGCCAGCACAGGCAAAATGAACGGCTTCTCTTTCTCTTACCGCGATATAGCCTTCAAAGCTTCGCAATTGGGTAAGAGCTACAGTTGGGCAAATCTGAGTAACCGTCTTAACTATATCCCCGACCACTTAGAAGCACTGCGAACCGACATACCGGCAATAGAATCCCCTCCTGCTCCTGCTCCTGCTCCTGCTCCTGCTCCTGCTCCTGCTCCTGCTCCTGCAAAAGATGTTGCAACAGCGGATATTCCAAGGGAAAGCATAAGTGAAAAAATTGCCGAACTGGAATTACGGCTCAGAGAAGACAAACGGAACGAAATCGTAGAAAAGATTCTTCAAAAGAATGCAGTACAACAGCTAAAGCATCTCAGGCTTAGTAGCTGGCTTCCCTTTTTACAACGGCTCATAGAGCTTCTCCGAAGCTACGGTAAGAGCATTCTTCACAACAACCCTGCAAGATTCTCAAAAGTCTATGCAACTCAGAACCTCAGTCGGAAAAGAAAAATTCGTTTATAGACAGCTAGTTGCAAACACCTTTCGTAACCTAACTCAATTCCCCAGTAATAAATTTGTGTTTAGTCAAGAAAATACTGATCGTTTTTACAGATCAATAATCTAGTTATGATAGATCATACCTATCAAGTAACAATCATTGATCGGTACAAGCAATTTTACTAAAGCGAGTCGGTCATCGAGAATCCCTACAAACACGCAGTAAATCTTCCACCCTGGGGTTGCTATGAAAAACGAAACAATAAAGTGCCCGTTCTGCTTTACACAAAGTCCTCATGGTGTGCGGATTTGCAAAGGCTGTCATGCAAAGGTCGCTTACGGTGAAAGCCCGCTCAGTGTGGCATTCCTGTTTCAATTCGTGGCATTTGGTCTCGCGTGGTTAGCATTTTCGTGGACCGGCAGCACTCTTGTATCAGTCATTACGTTTTTCGTAAGCATCATTATTCTGATCTATAAAATTAAAAAAAAGTATGCAGACAGAGTTGTTTTTATACGGTGAAATTAATTTCACACAACCGCAAACATAAAATGAGAAAGTAAATGAACCGATTTATAACGTCCTCTATTTTTATTATTGTCTTCCTGTTCTCTGGCTGCTCAACATCAGGGAACCAGAACCTTAAAAACGAAACACCACAAAGCCTCCAGTCGAAGATCATTAAAAACAAAACAACTAAGACGGAATTACTCACTAAGTTAGGTGAGCCTGATACAAGAACCACACTTGATGACGGAAATGAGCAGTGGAGATACTTCATGTATAACAATCAGTTCAATGCCTCGACTTTTATCCCTGTTGTCGGTTTGCTAACTGGCGGTTCTCAGACTCAGTCTAAAACGCTTGAAATCGACTTCAAGGGAGAGACAGTAAGTAGATGGGCTTTCTCCTCTGACAACAACAACACCAAAACTGGTATTCTTAATTAATTATTTCTGGATAAGAAAATGAAAATATACTCAATCCTCACAGTTATCCTTACCACACTTCTTTTAACCGCATGTAACAGTGAGCCATCCCAAGACGATATATACAATGCTTTCAAAAGTGTCGTAGATAGATCAAATGCAAGTATGAAAGCTCTGAACTCAAGTATTCCCGAAAAAGATCTTTTGAAAATTGATTATGTAAAGAAAGTTAGTTGCACAGAAGAAGCAAATAATGTTTATAACTGCATTGTCGATGCCTCTATTAGTAATATGAAACAGACAAAGCCTGTTAAGCTTGTGAAAGCAGATGGTATCTGGAAAGAAGTTCAGTAGTAGCCTGTATCAATATGTATTTTTTAGCCCCTGCTTAGGGGTTTTTTATTGCCTTATAACCTGACGGTTCTTACGCGAACTTCATGGATTAACTCTTTCTCAATTACTTTCATTTCATATTGAGCTTTAAAAGTTGCATAAATTTCTTCTGCTCTTTCTTGATTGTTATCTATATAGTTAACAAGAGAGTTTAGTTCACGAAGAACAGCTTCTTTATTGTTTAATTGCCTTAATAAACTACTCGTCAGAGATTTATACACAGAATTAAACATCGTCATAATGTTGTCTATATTGCGATTAGAACGAGTATAAAGTTGTTTGGGATAGAAATACTTTAAGTGATAGCCAACGAATACTAAGTATAACTGTTGAGGAAAACTTTTATCGCCTGGCTGGTATCTTTTTGATATGTATTTATCTACGATGACAACAAGCTGTTCTTCAAGTGTCATTACTGAATTAAAATTGTTTTTGTCCATAAAATTGCATCCTTGCAAAGTCTTTGTCTTCCTGACTACATATACAATTACCATATTCAGGATAATAATCAAGCTTTTCGTAAATAAATATTTACAGAGTAATAAATTAATGACGGCTTAAATTAGTTTTCTATCAGACCTGCCCCTGTCAATTGGCGGCAATGGTTCGTCTAAAATATTTTTATTTATGTTATGTTTATATGCATTATACTGCCATACAACAAACTGTTGCTTTAAATTTCTGTTCTCTTCTTCAAGTAATCTATTTTTTGACTCTAAGCTAAAAATCCGTTGAGAAGCAATAGCAAGAGAAGAAGATTTTCTAAAATTATTTTGGTTGCATTTAATTCCGTTTTTCTTACTTCGAAAGGCTTCATTTATGTCTTTATGATATGATAAGGTTTGTCTACTCGGCATATGTCCAAGAAAAGTAGAACATTCGTCACATAGTTCTTTCCAAGTAATTCCTGGTTCACTCCATCCTATTATAGTATTTATGATAAGTTTTTTTTCTTTGTTAGTTAATTTTTTTGACATTGTTTTCTCCATTTCTATGTTCCAATAATTCATTTGCATTTATAACTCTTGATAGGTGTGAATAGCTCTTATTAGCTAATCGAACGAATGAACCATTCGGCACCTCCTTGTTTTCTAAGATTCCTATTAACTCCTGCAATCTCTCCTGAGTTTTTAAATGAAAAGTTAACCAGCGATCCTTATCTAATTGACTATCATTTTCGTCTGAATTTTTTATCGTGATATCTATTAATTCATTAGTATCCACTAATCGCTTTTTAAGCCTTTCAAGATTATCAACATTACCTTTGACACAGATCTGCTCTGAGCAATTCAAACAATCTCTGAATTTTTCACATGGCGATAAAGCATAGTCATGAACACAATATCCAAATTCGGTTTTATGAATAGCACCATGATTGATTGATAAAAGAGCTTCTTTCGAAACAGGATCACGAATCGTTATATTTTTAGCAATCAGATAATTAGTATCACTACTTTTTAAAGACTCATATTCTTCGAGAACTTCTTCTTCACTGACATGGTTATACACTCGATTTTGTTTTATGCTTGCTCTTCCTGACCATTTAGCTAATTCGTATTCGGTCATTCCATTTCGTTGAGCTAATGTATTCAATAAATGTCTCACCTGGTGAGAGTGGAAGTTAATTTTTCTTTCATGCTCTTTTTGATATCCATATCGTCTAAAAATATTATCCGAATTTTTGCGAGCTAACACATTAGCCTGAAACAACCTTCTATCAGGATTATAAACCTCTATTATATTATCGGATTTATTAGGGTGGAAAGTGTCTTTGAAAAATAAAAACAATAAATTGCTATATTTAATATTCCTTTTTTTATTATGCCAAGGAAATCCTTCTGGTAATCTACTTTGTAATTCCTCCCACAAGGTTTTCAATGAATAAACATTATTATCATATTTTAGTGATAGTCGCTTTAAGATTTTAACTCCCTCCTTTTCTGATATCACTCTATTGTATAATATTTTACAAACTTGAATAATCGTAAGTGCTTCGTTTTCTCTATACCTCTTAAATTGAGGCTGATTATGGAATGATTTAAAATCCAATTCCATTAACTTGGCAAATCTCCTTGATTCTTTTGTTGCATCTAATATTCTATCTATTGCTTTTTGTGTTATCGCAACCATAACACTCGGAATCCATTTGATATCACCACCAAACCCTTTACCGGCCCAAAATCGTAATCCCCATTTCTGCTCACCTTTTCTTGTTCTCTGTGTATACATGCAATCAACAGTTAAAGATAGAACTTCTGAAATTCGAGAAGGTGCAGACATTAGTAAAGCAAAAGTGGAAGTAGTAAAAATGTCCCTAATGTCTGTTAAATCTTGACTGAATATATCAGCAAATATATACAAGACCTCTTCTTTTAGTAGCTTATCACTATGCTTTCCATCATATAGAAAATTATCTCGATTATCTCTTATAGTGCTCTTCCAATTACCGATAGCCTTATAGGTGAATGACTTTTCGTGTAAAAATGACACGATCCTTTTCAGTTCTTTGTTTAGGATAAAAACATAATTATTGGAATATTTTCTTTTGATAAAGGAAAGTATTTCCTCAAGGATACTGTAATTAACATTGCAAATGTTATCAGAATCTAATTTCTTATCGAGAATGTATTCAAAACACCGTAACGCAGGAATTATCACTGACAATCTATGTGGCTCACAAGGATATTCATGGATAACATATGCCTTTGCGAAAAAAATAAAAGCAGAATTCATTTTTTCATTATGTTTGGTTTTTTCGCTCACCTTTGTAAACTTAATTCCTACACGATTAACACACCATTTATCTGAGTCCCAGTCCATCCCCATTTCATAGATTGCCACACATTTCATTTCTTCAATAAAAGCATTTAAAGATTCAGATATTTTTTTATTTTTAATTTCCTCTATATTAATAACACTCATAATAACCTACCCTCTTTTATCAAATCACATTTTTTAATAACCTCACTTACGGCCATTATTGTCCTATCTAATGCTGTTGCTGTTTTAATATCCTCTGTTATTTCTGCAATTCTTGCTCTTTCTTTCATAAGGAAATCATAAACATCCTTATGAGGTGCTTCAATCCAGGGTTTAAAGTAAGGGCATGTATAACAAGGTAATGGGATTGGAGCATTACAATCATTACAATTAGAACAATTACCAGAATTTATACCTTTATGATTTCTTATTTTTATACTACCTGTATCATTATTAACCAACTCACCCTTGAAAGCATTAACATACTTGGATAGGCTTTCAGTCATTACTTCGTCTATTCTATCTGCATGTTCAGGTAGGTTTTTAACATAACAAGCCACAAATTTTGCAGAACGGTGATCCAGTAATTCTGCTATTGTATTCACCCCATAACCCTCTTGTGCGGCTCTTGTTCCCAAAGAATATCTAAATCGTCTTGCATTGATAGTATCCGCATATTCAAGTGAACCAAGTTTATTTGCAATTTTTTGTATTTTGCTCGTGATTAGATTAGCTTTTATATGAAGGAAATCGGTCAATAGCATTTGATAAAAACTGTTTTTATTTTGGACTTGGGTTAAAGCATTTAAATCAATAAATAGTGGAAGTTCTACTAACTCGTCGTCAGTTAAAGGTCGTTCAAGCTCATGCTCTATAGTATTTATATTCTCCCTGCTTAATATGACTAACAAATCATTAAGTTCTTCAATAATTTTTAATTTTTTAAATTCCGAACGAAATAACCCACTATGCTTCGCTCTTGGGTATTGCAATGCAATTTCATTAAAACCATTACCAAATATGCTTAATATGTCTTTTAATTTCAAGTGAGAAGTTTGTATTGGTCTCCTTCCTGTATATGAAGTTACCAAGGCCATAGTCAATTCAGCAAGCGTAATCTGTCCTCTTTCATATAGAAGCATTGCCCCCTCATTGAAATTAATGATATCATTTTCAGTTAAAGGGCCTTTCTTTAAATCCATTGCATTCACCATTTCACCAACTCTTCTTTTTTTTGTTCTTCCCTTATACAGGTTTTCCACCTGACATTCGTTTACTCCCGGTAATTCTAAATAGAGCCATTTTTTAAAAAATATCCTCATGCTTTCAAGATGATCTGGTCTGCTTATTAATGATCGCTTATGATAATTCCTTACATAAAGATCAGTTATGAGTCCATCTTTAGAACTTTTTATAAAATCATTAAAAGCCCAAAACATTTTCTTTGTATATGAACTTGATCTTGTTGTAGCAAAAAAACTTAGAGTATTCAAAAATGAATCGTGGTACGATATATGTAATTTCTCAAGAATAAGGATAATGTTTAATCTGATATTTTTATCTAAAATCCAAATGTTATCTGTTATCGAAAATTTATATCCACTATTTGCAGTTAACAGTTCATAATCTTTCTCCCTATAATTTAATTTATTCGTCATTTTGACTCCCCTTACCTTTATAACTATATTTTTTTTGGTATCTAATTGAAGCTTCGTCAGCTTGCTCTTCTATAAACCTCCTATTATATGTTGAAGCAGTACCTGAACCTTCTTTCCAGCCCATTAGCTTTTCCCGCATGACTTCTTGTTTTCGTTCACTTTGATTTTGCGAATCCATAAAGCGAGAAAAATCATAATTCCAAGTATGTCTTAACTTATGTCCTGAGAATCCTCTAAGTAAACGATCACTTATACTTATTTTAGAAATTATTTTTTGATATCCGGATATGCTTAATGGTTTACCCTGATATGGTCCATGTTTATAAGTTATAAAAAGAAATTCAGACTTTCCTTTTAAATATAGTTTTCGATCATGAATGATATACTCCATTAATCTTGAAGCTAATACTTCACTTAGTGGAAGTTCTCTGCTAAGAGTTTTTACTAAAGGCTGATTCAATCTTGGATCAGAGATCTCGTCGGCTCGTCTTCGAATACATATCCTTTTTTTCTGAAAATTTATATCCTCAATCTTAATATTTAATAACTCTCCTCTTCTTATACCTAATTCAGTGAGAATCATAATAATAATTGCATTTCTATTTCTAACATCTGGATCAAAGGGATTAGAAGGTGACTGTGGATCAATCAGTTTCATTAAAGTAACTACTGAATCATCTTTAAGTGTTTTATTTTTATTATCTTCACTATTTTTGTTGTCATGATCCCTTGGTCTTCTGACTTCAATCGCCTTTATCATTCTAGAAAAACTGGTTTTATGTCTGGAGGAATCATATTGCAATAATTCATCAACTAACCATGTCATATATGAAAGAATACTATTTATTCTATTGCGTAAGGTTTTTTTTGATACATAACCCAATCCTTTATTTATTATGCTATTCCTTAGTTCAGAAACAGCCCCCAAATATGAAACCATACATTCGATTTCTCCCCCTGATAAGAATATCCCTCCCAGAATCCTTGTTTCAATATCTATGTCGTTTTTTTCTAAGAATCTATAAAAGATTGTAATATTAACTGCTTTTGATTCTATCGTAGCTAATGCATGTCCATTATTTCTAAATTGTGTAGTTAGGTATAAGTTCGGATAATAAAGGGGAATACCAGTTTCTTTATTTGTCACAATGCAATATCGCTCTCCTGAATCAAGACGAAATTTATCTATTTTTATTTTATACATACACTCTCCTTTTTTGCTTTTTTATTAGGTGTAACATTTATTTTTATTTTGGCAATAATAATTTTGCATTTTAGGAGTTTATATATGTGATAACGACTTGTTTATGAACGATTTTCTTAGTTAATTTTTGCGATTCCCCAGCTGGGGAATATATAATCCCTTCTATTCACCTGAGACTAAAAAAACACTTAGTAAAACCATACAACAAGCCAATGTTCCTAAAATGTGTAAAAAATTAAGCAAAATATCTTCAGTAAACATCTTTATTCTTTGCATTTTATACTATGAAAATTAGCAGGTGATTCATAAAAGCAAAATATTCAAATTTTTATATTCTTGTGCGAAATTTCAAGGCCCTGGTTATCCTACAAATGAAACCTAACTATTTTATAATTTGTCAATTACATCCCTAATTATCAACATTGAAAGACTTTTTATTTCATCAGGACATTTAATGAGTGAAAACCATGTGTCGTAAACATATATTCGCTTATTTATATTAAGTTCAGAAATTGCTTCTAATGGCTGCCTCAGATTACCTACAAGATATTGACTAAGCCAATAAACTATTTCAATGTTAAATTCAGTGTAAGGCAGGTCTTCTATAGCTTCCATAATGAAGATCTTATTAAAAAGAGCTTCATTTAAATTGCACATATGGTTTTCTTCACTCACAAATTCTTCGATATTCATAGAATTTCTCCCAAATTTAATTAAGCAACTTTTATTCTGCTTGTTTCGATAACTGACTGAATCCAGTCATTAATCTCACTTTCAATAAAAGCTATGGCTCGAACACCGATCTTAACTGGGGCAGGAAACTTCCCCTCATTGATCAGGCGATAGATCCAAGCTTTTCCATAGCCTGTTCTTTCTAAAACTTCAGGTAGCCGTATGAGTCGTGTTGCTTGATTGTTCATTTTGTTTCCCCTTGTCGTTGCGATAGAGCCACTATACGAATAGTTGGGGAAAGAAAGGAGTGAGCTTCCTAACTGCAGGGCTATAGTATGCCCAGCAGTAGTAGACTTCGGGGATTTGGGATCAGTTAGAATCAGAGAGTTTCATCACATCTGAAACTCTCATGTTTTTCAGGTGGGGATTTCGGTTCAAGAAAAAATTGAACTGCTTTATGAAGTCTATCGTTGCAGCTTTCATTGCAAGTGGTCGATCTGAATCTTTAATGTGATACCCTAAACGGGTAGAAACTTCTTCATCTTCATCAGTATAGAGAAGCCGAGAGAGGCGATCATCTGAGATTCTTAGTTCTTTCCTTTTCGCCCAAAGTAAGATGTCCAGCATCGCAACCAACCTGTAATTTATGATTTTTTTAATAGTTCCATAGCCGAAACGGACGATACCGGTTTCATTAACGTCCACTCCTTTTACGGCTCTCCACTGTGGCAGAGCCGCTTTTATCGACTCGGCAATTTCATCGTCTGTCCCACTACCAAGATCGATTTCAAGCAACACCGTTTTCTCAAATAGGGGAGACAAGAGTTGTGACACATAGGCTTCGTGGTGAGGGGCATTAACACAATATTCATCATTTCCTTCCTCCCAGGTGAAAAGATTGACACTAAGGGCCATCACACTAAGTTCAGCAAGCCTGGTGATATCGGTGATAAAAATGTGTGGAGGACTGTAGAGAGTATCGTTAACGGTTGGATAATCGAGTTGCTTCCCTTTGAATAGATGGGGGTTCCCACTGAAAATTTCAGTCATGTACACCCACAGTCCTCTCTTTTCTTCGTCAGTAGGCCCCGGCTTGTACAGAAGTGCTCTTGCCCACAGTTCGTGATACAAGGCATTCAGACTTATATCTTCGAGCTTGCGATAGTTATCTATGTCAAGCCAAGCTTTGATTTCTTTAGTATTTTCTGGTGACCAGTTTTTCAAAATTCGAATCTCCTGCCTTCTTAAATAAGTCCTACGGATAGAGTTCAGTCATGCTGAAAAAGCTACCGTATTCACTAATTGGTGGAAAGCAGATCCTGCTTCCTTAGTTCACTTAGTTCAGCTACCAAAAGGGAGTTGAACTGAGAAATTTGTTATCCTTTGATACGATTTGCCAATCGGCTAATCATAAGAACTCATGTTATTAAGATTTAATGGTTCCTTTTTAGAACCACACATTAAATTAATAATATTAATTACTCTTAAAAACAATGAAATGAATGACAAATTACAGGGACGCCAGCCCAAAATTCTCCATCGGTGATTACCAGAGTCATCCGATGAAGTCCTGAAAGCCCGCACGGCGCAAGCCCTGCGGGCTTTTTTGTGCCTTGAATTTATCCCGCGAAGTCCGAAGAGAACTCATTAAATCCGAACCTTTTAGGCCCATTGATAGGCCCAACGAAAAGCTCTGTTGTTTTCGCGCTACCAATTACCCGCCAACCCCTCCTCTCAGAATTAGACCTCCCACGACACTCGCACAACCCTTTCACCCTCCGGCCGCGTCCGCGGCCGGAGAGATAGATTTACCCCTTGGCAGAATACACGTCCAGCATGGCAAGGACCGCCCGACGCGCTGCATCGTCTGCGATATTGTCAGGCAACGCATCAGCCCGCAGAGTGACATAAGCGTCAGCAGCCCTTCGAATGGCAATCCCGACGGAGTGACGATCGTGCGTTGCCAGGGTGGAAGTCAGCAGGCCATCGGGATCAATGCCGAGGGCTTCTATTCGGCGAACACCGCGTTGCGGTAGATTGGCGCGACGGAACAGCATCGGTCCCAGCACTTGTTCCCGGAAGAAAGACAGCATCCCCATCGCTTCGAAGAGTTCCCCCCTGCCCAGTTTAACCACGGCATAATGCAGCCAGATCCAGGCTCGGGACTCAAACCACTCCGGCGTCATATCCGGCCAGTGCGCGCTAAATTTTGCCAGTTGTCGCTCTAGAGCATCGTTATCTCGGGTAAATAACACGGCAGGCTCTTCAACGCGCTGAGTGAGCATGTCCAGAGTGATAAATTTCAGATCGACATGCAGAAGTTCCGGGCCAAACAGGCAGATCAGCAGGCGAGGCTCACCGACGTGTTCCCCGGTGAAAGCATGTAGCAGATGGCCGAGCGTTCCGGCGAACGCCATACGCTGAGCCATGATTTCGTCATAATAGAAAGGGTCGACCACCACCACGAAATCCAGATCGGAGTATTGATCAAACCCGCCATGGATAAACGAGCCGCCAGCGAGAAGGGAGTGGATCCGCGAATCAGACTGTAATTTAAGCTTCAGTTGCTCTGCAAAACTTCTGTGTAAATCGGGTAGCGTATTAAGCATACTTTTTCCTGTTCACAAAAAAGACAAAGCATTACAGAATATCGAGCGATTCATCAGCAGACCAGATATTTCTGCTGGAACCCTACGCTCCATCGCGAAGCGCTAAATGCAAGCAATACCTCCCTCAGACCACCTCGCTCATCCATTCAGCAAACGCCCGCACGGCGGGAGAGAGAAAGCGCTGGTGCGGATAGAGCAATGTGACGGGTACCGGGGGCGGCTGCCAGTCCGTCAGCACTTCCACCAGTCTCCCCTCCTGCAGGTGGTCAGCAACGATATTCTCCGCCAGCTGCGCCAGCCCGAAGCCCGCCAGGCACATTTTTATATAGAGCCCCGTTTCATTCACCGCGGCGTTGCCACTGACGGGTACAGAAAAGGTCTCCCCGTGGCGAACGAAGCGGAACTCATCGGCCCGCCTCGCCTGACCGGAGAAATAATGCACAGTCCGGTGCTGAGAGAGCGCCTCCGGTGACGACGGCACGCCATATTCCCTGAGATAGTCCGGCGACGCGCAGGTTACCCAGCGAAAGCGGCCCAGAGGGCGGGCCACCAGGCTGGAGTTGTTCAGCTCTCCCATGCGTATCACGCAGTCGACACCTTCCTGAATCAGATCGACCTGCCGATCGCTGACGCCGATCATCAGGTAGATATCGGGATAGCGCCGGTAAAAGTCCGGCAGATGCGGCATGACGATGAAATGCGCGATGCCTGCGGGCATATCAACCCGCAGGCGCCCCTGAGGCCGCGCGACAGACTCGCTCAGGCTGGATTCGCTATGTTCGATGAGGGCGAGAATTTCCCGGCACTGCGCCAGATACTGCATCCCTTCCGGGGTAAGGCTCACCCGCCTTGTGGTCCGGTTCAGCAGCCGCACCTTCAGGTATTTCTCAAGGTTTTTAATGGTACTGGTGACAGTGGAGGCAGGCAGGGAAAGGGTTTCCGCGGCGCGCACGAAGCTCCCTGCCTCCGCGACGCGCATAAACATCTGCATAGCCTGGATACGATCCACCTTCTTTCTCTCCTGAAGCAAGCAACTTACCGACAGACGGCATGATTATTCGTTAATTATGAATAATGAAAACAATTTACGCACCTTTTTGCGCTTAATAGCCTGGCGTATCGTTGCGCTATGGGTATCGCGTGAGGGGCCCAAAATGGCCATGCCCTCAATAAATATCCAGAGAATCATAACGTTAAATAACACGCATAAAGGAAAAACCATGTCCGTTCAGCCTGTCGAATTAAGTAAGGCCTATCGTTTATTGCAGGTCGGGTCCACCACCATGATTTCCGCAAAATATAATGGCGTCGAAAATGTCATGTCAGCCGCCTGGGTTGGGCTGGCAGGCGAGCGAAAAGTGGTGGCCTATATCGGCCCCCAGGCCTTCACTCGTCAGCTGGTGGAAAAGAGCGGCTATTTCGTGGTGCAGATCCCCGTAGTCAGCCAGATGGCAACCGTCCTTTACGCTGGCGGGCGCAGCTATGCCGACGCGCCGGATAAAAATGACTCCATCCCCTTCATTTATCAGCCGGGGTTCGACATCCCCCTCGTGGCAGGCTGCGCGGGCTGGCTGGTGTGCAAAGTGATGCCCTACCCGGACATTCAGCAACAGCACAATCTGTTTATGGGCGATATCGTCGCCGCCTGGAGCGATGATCGGGTATTCCGTAACGGACACTGGATTTTTGATGATGCGCCGGACGAGCTGCGGACCGTTCACTATGTCGCAGGCGGGCAGTTCTATGCCATCGGCAAAGGCAGCAAATTCGATCATGGACCGGGTCAGGACTGATCCTCCCCGGTCATGAAGATCACTGACGAGATGCTTGCCCTGCAGAGCGGCTGATACTCCGGCGCCAGACGCCGGGCGCCTGGCCATACTGGCGCTTGAAGCTGCGGTTGAAGGACTGCTGGGAGTCAAAGCCGAGGGCGATCGCCACGTTCAGGATCGGCTCGTTGCTGTGGGCTAAGCGTTCGACCGACTTTTGCAGCTTTTGCGCCCGAATATATTCTCCGAGGGGCTGCCCGGTATGTTCTTTGAAGATCCGCTGCAGGTGCCACTTCGAATAGCCGGATCGTCGGGCAACGGTGTCAATATCCAGACGGCTATCAAGATGATTGTCGATCCAGTCGATCAGATCCTGAATGATGGCGCCAGTATTCATCATGTTACCTCCGCGCAGCCGGTTAAAAGCATCTTTGTCAGTTGCATTTAAAGGTGGCCTGTTTTTACACAAAATGCAAGTTTTATTGTTACATTTAAATCCACGCCGGGATCGCGGTTTTTGTCTCCCCCCTGGACCGCACATAAAGTGCAACAATTATTCTTGCACTTAGTTAAGCGCCTTCCTACAATCGCCGCGATAGTGTATTCGAAATTGTTACAGTTTTGTGGCGATGATCGACACAAATGGCCTTAAGCCAGCCCGGACAAAGGAAGTGGCGCGGCCTCTCACGCTGCGTCTTGCCCGGCGGCTACAATTACCGGAATAAAAATAATGAGCCTGCAAAAAACCTGGGGAAACATTCACCTGACCGCGCTCGGCGCGATGATGCTCTCCTTTCTGCTCGTCGGCTGCGACGACAGCGTCGCGCAAAATGCCGCGCCTCCCGCCCCGACGGTCAGCGCCGCTAAGGTGCTGGTGAAGTCGATCAGTCAGTGGGATAGTTTTAACGGTCGCATTGAAGCGGTGGAGAGCGTTCAGCTTCGCCCTCGCGTCTCGGGATACATTGATAAAGTGAATTACACCGACGGTCAGGAGGTGAAAAAGGGCCAGGTGCTGTTCACGATAGATGACAGAACCTATCGCGCCGCGCTGGAGCAGGCGCAGGCGACGCTGGCGAGAGCCAAAACGCAGGCCAGCCTGGCGCAAAGTGAGGCGAACCGCACCGATAAATTAGTCCATACCAATCTTGTCTCCCGTGAAGAGTGGGAGCAGCGCCGGTCAGCCGCGGTTCAGGCGCAGGCTGATATTCGCGCCGCGCAGGCGGCGGTGGATGCCGCGCAGCTTAACCTCGACTTCACCAAAGTGACCGCCCCTATTGACGGCCGCGCCAGCCGGGCGCTGATCACCAGCGGTAACCTGGTCACCGCGGGCGACACCGCCAGCGTGCTCACCACCCTGGTCTCGCAGAAGACGGTATACGTTTACTTTGATGTCGACGAGTCAACCTACCTTCACTATCAAAACCTCGCCCGCCGTGGGCAAGGGGCGTCCAGCGATAATCAGGCGCTCCCGGTGGAGATTGGCCTGGTTGGCGAGGAGGGTTACCCCCATCAGGGCAAAGTGGATTTTCTCGATAATCAGTTAACGCCGAGTACCGGCACCATCCGCATGCGCGCGCTGCTGGATAACTCGCAGCGTCTGTTCACACCGGGGCTGTTTGCCCGCGTGCGTCTGCCGGGCAGCGCCGAGTTCAAAGCCACGCTGATCGACGACAAAGCGGTACTGACCGATCAGGATCGGAAATACGTCTATATCGTTGATAAAGATGGTAAAGCGCAGCGACGTGATATTACCCCGGGGCGTCTGGCAGACGGTTTACGCATCGTTCAGAAGGGGTTGAACCCTGGGGATAGCGTCATCGTCGACGGGTTACAAAAAGTGTTTATGCCGGGTATGCCGGTGAATGCCAAAACCGTTGCCATGACCACCAGCGCCGCCCTCAACTGATCCCTAATCAGAGAATCCAACACATGGACTTTTCCCGCTTTTTTATCGACAGGCCGATTTTCGCCGCGGTGCTGTCGATTTTAATTTTTATCACCGGGTTAATCGCTATCCCGCTGCTGCCGGTGAGCGAATATCCGGACGTCGTCCCGCCGAGCGTCCAGGTGCGCGCGGAGTATCCCGGCGCCAACCCGAAAGTGATTGCCGAGACCGTGGCGACGCCGCTGGAGGAAGCGATCAACGGCGTTGAAAACATGATGTACATGAAATCGGTCGCTGGCTCCGACGGCGTGCTGGTCACCACCGTCACCTTCCGCCCGGGTACCGACCCGGATCAGGCGCAGGTTCAGGTGCAGAACCGGGTCGCGCAGGCGGAAGCGCGTCTGCCGGAGGATGTACGCCGTCTGGGCATCACTACCCAGAAACAGTCTCCGACGCTGACCCTGGTGGTGCATCTATTTTCGCCAAACGGTAAGTACGACTCGCTGTATATGCGCAACTACGCCACGCTGAAAGTGAAGGATGAGCTGGCGCGCCTGCCCGGCGTCGGCCAGATCCAGATTTTTGGCTCCGGTGAATATGCGATGCGCGTCTGGCTGGATCCCAATAAGGTCGCGGCCCGCGGTCTGACAGCCTCGGATGTGGTGACGGCGATGCAGGAGCAAAACGTCCAGGTGTCTGCCGGACAGCTTGGCGCCGAGCCGCTGCCGCAGGAGAGCGATTTCCTGATCTCCATTAACGCCCAGGGCCGTCTGCATACCGAAGAAGAGTTTGGCAATATCATTCTGAAAACGGCGCAGGACGGCTCGCTGGTCCGCCTGCGCGACGTGGCGCGCATCGAGATGGGTTCCGGTAGCTATGCGCTGCGCTCCCAGCTCAACAATAAGGATGCGGTCGGGATCGGTATCTTCCAGTCGCCGGGGGCTAACGCCATCGATCTGTCGAACGCGGTACGCGCCAAAATGGCCGAGCTGGCCACCCGCTTCCCGGAAGATATGCAATGGGCGGCGCCGTACGACCCGACGGTTTTCGTGCGCGACTCCATCCGCGCGGTGGTGCAGACGCTGCTGGAAGCAGTGGTGCTGGTGGTGCTGGTGGTGATCCTGTTCCTGCAGACCTGGCGCGCGTCGATTATCCCATTGATCGCCGTGCCGGTATCGGTGGTGGGTACCTTCAGCATTCTCTATCTGCTGGGCTTCTCGCTGAATACCTTGAGCCTGTTCGGGCTGGTACTGGCTATCGGTATCGTGGTGGACGACGCCATCGTGGTGGTGGAGAACGTTGAGCGTAATATCGAAGAGGGGCTTGCGCCGCTTGCCGCGGCGCATCAGGCGATGCGTGAGGTCTCCGGGCCGATTATCGCCATTGCGCTGGTGCTGTGTGCGGTGTTCGTGCCGATGGCGTTTCTCTCTGGGGTCACCGGCCAGTTCTACAAACAGTTCGCGGTGACCATCGCCATCTCGACGGTGATCTCGGCCATCAACTCGCTGACGCTCTCCCCGGCGCTGGCGGCCCTGCTGTTAAAGCCGCACGGCGCGAAGAAAGACCTCCCTACCCGGCTGATCGATCGTCTGTTTGGCTGGATTTTCCGTCCGTTTAACCGCTTTTTCCTGCGCAGCTCGAACGGCTATCAGGGACTGGTGAGCAAAACCCTCGGACGCCGTGGCGCGGTGTTTGTGGTGTATTTGCTGCTGCTCTGCGCCGCTGGGGTGATGTTTAAAGTCGTCCCCGGCGGGTTTATTCCCACCCAGGATAAGCTGTATCTCATTGGCGGCGTGAAGATGCCGGAAGGTTCGTCGCTGGCGCGCACCGACGCGGTGATCCGCAAAATGAGCGAGATCGGGATGAATACCGAAGGGGTCGATTATGCGGTCGCTTTCCCGGGGCTTAACGCGCTGCAGTTCACCAACACGCCGAATACCGGGACGGTCTTTTTTGGCCTGAAACCGTTCGACCAGCGCAAACACACGGCGGCGGAAATTAACGCGGAGATCAACGCCAAAATCGCGCAAATCCAGCAGGGCTTTGGCTTCTCCATCCTGCCGCCGCCGATTTTAGGACTGGGTCAGGGTTCCGGCTACTCCCTGTACATCCAGGATCGCGGTGGGCTGGGCTATGGCGCGCTGCAAAGCGCGGTGAATGCGATGTCCGGGGCGATTATGCAGACGCCAGGGATGCACTTCCCGATCTCGACTTACCAGGCTAACGTGCCGCAGCTGGACGTGCAGGTCGATCGCGATAAGGCGAAAGCGCAGGGGGTGTCGCTAACCGATCTGTTCGGCACGCTGCAGACCTATCTCGGCTCGTCTTATGTCAATGACTTTAACCAGTTCGGGCGTACCTGGCGCGTGATGGCCCAGGCCGATGGGCCATTCCGCGAGAGCGTGGAAGATATTGCTAATCTGCGCACCCGCAATAATCAGGGCGAAATGGTGCCGATCGGCAGTATGGTGAATATCAGTACCACCTACGGGCCGGATCCGGTGATCCGCTACAACGGTTATCCAGCGGCGGACCTGATTGGCGATGCCGATCCGCGGGTCCTCTCTTCTTCACAGGCGATGACGCATCTGGAGGAGCTGTCGAAGCAGATCCTGCCGAATGGGATGAATATTGAGTGGACGGATCTGAGCTTCCAGCAGGCCACCCAGGGCAACACGGCGCTGATCGTCTTCCCGGTGGCGGTGCTGCTGGCGTTCCTCGTGCTGGCCGCACTGTATGAAAGCTGGACCCTGCCGCTGGCGGTGATCCTTATCGTACCGATGACGATGCTCTCCGCGCTGTTTGGCGTCTGGCTGACCGGGGGCGATAACAACGTCTTCGTGCAGGTGGGTCTGGTGGTCCTGATGGGCCTGGCCTGTAAAAACGCCATTCTGATCGTCGAGTTTGCCCGCGAGCTGGAGATCCAGGGGAAAGGCATCATGGAAGCGGCGCTGGAGGCATGCCGCCTGCGTCTGCGCCCGATCGTGATGACCTCCATCGCCTTTATCGCCGGGACCATTCCGCTGATCCTCGGCCATGGCGCGGGGGCGGAAGTCCGCGGTGTCACCGGGATCACGGTGTTCTCCGGGATGCTGGGCGTGACGCTGTTCGGTCTGTTCCTGACGCCGGTGTTTTACGTGACGCTGCGGAAACTGGTGACCCGCAGGAAGCCGGTCCAGGAGGATCTGCCCGCCTAGCCTGCAGCAGATAACAAAAAACCGCCTTCACAATGAAGGCGGTTTTTTTTCGTCATCAGATAGGAATTAAAGCGCTTTCTTAAAGCGGGCGATCATTTCCGGCACCGGATCGCAGCCGCTGGTATCGGCGTTTTTGACCGCCTCCAGCGCGCTGGCCACGGTGTGACGAGCAAGGACGTTTAGCGAAGCCTGCTCTGCTTCATCGGCAATCGATTTGAAGTACCAACAGGCGTTGGCGCTGACCACGCAGCGAGCCGGAACTTCAGGACGCGACGCCCACAGCTTTTTATCTTCAATAACCGAAAGATAGATATCACGCAGGGTGATCTTGTCCGCCGGGCGGCCAAGATGAATAGAGCCGTTGCGGCCAAGCGTGGAGACGATGATGCCGTCACGAGTAAGCGGAACCATTAGTTTACGGATAAAGCTCGGGTTCGCTTCCAGGCCGTAGGCCAGAATCGCACTCGTCGAACGTTCACCCATCTGCTCCGCCATTGCTACGCTGAGAACCATCTGCAAAGCTGTCGGGAAGCGGTAATCTAACATGGTATTGTCCTGGGTTGCGGTGAATCTTGTTCTTTTTGGCACCGCAGAGGTGAATAATCAATGAACAACAATATAACAAATACGGGAATTTTTTTGAAGCAATCTGCGGTTAGCCTGCGAAGTAAATTTTCTGATTTCACGGGCAAAGGCTGCCGGATGACAAACCCGGCAACCACATACCGTGCCATCTAAAAACCGCGAAGATCATCCACCGGAACGTTCAGCTGGTTATTCTCAACAATGCGTTGCAGGGTCAGGCTGATCACATCAATGTTGTTATCGAAACTGCCGTGGGAAGCATCGATCATCACGCCTGGGCCACCACAGACCTTATCGATATCAATGATGTTGGTTCGGCCGCGCTTTTCCAGCCCCGCCTCAGCCGCGGCATGACGCCAGTTACGCAATGCTTCCCCGGTGCTCGACGAACCGTCCCAGCCCGAGTAGTTTTTGTCGCGTATCTTGTCCATTCCCAGCAGCGGTGTTCGCCGATCCCCTTCTAACGCGTTGGAGACGAAATAGAGGAGCGACTTGCGATAAATAGCTGCCACATTGTCGGCTCGTTCAATGCGATCGGACAGGATATGGAGATACATACGTTTCATCAGCAATTCATGCGGGGCATAGTGTCGGTTGGCAAACTGTACCGTACATGCCGGCGCATAGAGATGCGCAGACTTGAGAGCGTCACCCAGGCCGCGGGATGACAACAGATCGACGAAATGGCCGAGAATAATACTGCCCGCCGAGTGACCAATTATATGAATTTCAAGCGCTTTCCCCCAGGTTTCCACTAACTTTTGCAGGGCTGTCACCAGCAGATCGCCTGCGCGTCCTGAAACGCAACTAAATTCAGCGTTCTCCTTCATTTCGCTCCACAGAGGCTTCGCGGCCGGCCGGCCAATAGTTTCCTCAATCAGCAGATCGGAAGCCTCAGTCAATGCCTCACGCACGCCACCCGCGCGCGAGGGTTCACGGCGAAAATGGTCGGAGAAGATATCGCCAATGGACTCCAGGATCCCTGTTTTCCACACCAGAAAGAGTGGATAGCAATCGTTGCCAGTGAAGTAACGTCCCATCGCCCGCGCCCGCGCAATCGACCCGGCCTCATTGTTGAGCCCGCCATGCGCATAAATGACTAAGCGTTTAGTCTCTGCGTGTTGTAAGCGAAACCAACGATCGGGCAATACGCATCCCTGATACATCAGCGTACGCGTCATCTCGTCCTGAGTCAGGTAGCGGTCCACCCGACCATCGTTGCCGATAACAATACTGTGCTGATAGGCAGTGGTTTCGTCCCACCACTGCGGGTGATTACCCGCGGCGGCCGGTGTGGCAAGGGCTGGCGAACCCGTTGCAAGCTGCCCTGGCACCACGCCGGGCACGCCCAGCGCCGCCACCCAGGCATCCATCGCGTTGGTCAGCCAGTCGGCATAACTCAGTACCGCGAAGCCACCGCATCCCCACTCTGTACCCCAGGAGTTTTGTACGATAAACCCGTCGCGGTTAAACCCAACCAGCGCAAACGCATGACCGCCCGTTTTAGTAGGCTTGCCATTGAACGCGATGACCGCCAGCGAGTCATGATTGGTGGGCGCCTTTTTCGCTGTCGGTACCGTCTGCCAGCCCTCATGGGTAAAGGCGGAAACGTAGATAGCCCCCACGTCATGGATGGCGGCCTGCATATCGGTAATATTTTTGATATCAATACGATAGTAGACCCCCAGCGTCGTATTCACCGCACGCTCCGCGTATCCGTATTGCGGCGGGATATTTTCCTGCTCCCGGTAAGGCCAGTCAGGCTCCAGACACACGCCGTGATGGAACCACCCTTTAAGCGCACCACGGCAGCTCGAACCGTCATAATCTTCCCCGGCGTATTCGTCGTATCGCCGGGCAAAGTTGTAAAGCATGCGGGGGCTCACTGAATCGAGTTTTTTCGGGAAACCGGCTTTACGCCAGCGCAAATAGTTCACCACGCAGGCTAAGCCAAAACCCGTGCAGGCGCCTTCCCGCCCCTGATCGAGGATCAGCTGCGCCTGGGTGTAGACGGTCAGTAGCGTGGCGATATCCTTATCAACCGGAAAGCGGTCCGGTAGGCTCACCGGCGGCGGCGTATAGGTACGATCGCGCAGATCAAGCGGATCCTTCGACGCATTGAGAACCGGTCCCTCTGCCGGGGCCGCGATCGCGGCGGCGCCCGCCTGCTGTCTGCTCCCTCTGCCAGCTCCCGCGCCCTGTATCTGGCTGGTCTGCTGCATAACCGCTGGCAAGACCGCTGCAAGCGTGAAGACTTTTTTGAAACTATCCAACCCGTGCGCCCCGCCATTCACCAGCCTGCGCGCTTTCCGATAGTCGGGGGGCGTGGCTGTCAGGGCCGAGGTTAACGCCTCTCGACGATCGCCGAGGAACATCGCCAACAGTACCGCCGCCACCTCGGGTGCATTAGCTAAATCGGGAGAGCCGATAATGTCCACACCTATGCGGGAAGCATATTTCTGGTAGTTCGACCGCCCCGTAAGCTGTACGAAACCACGTCCGCGAAACCTGGCGCCATCGCCAGGGTTGATGTTACCAAGATTCTTGCCTTTGTCGGTCCCTACGTCGTAGGCGCTGAACGCCGGCAGCCCTGGCAGCGTGTTGAACTGCGAGGGATATTCGGAAATCGGCACGAAGCCTTCGGTCTCCGCGCGGATGGTCCCCAGGGCGGCCAGGATCAACGGGATCGTCGTGAGCCCTTCGCTGGTTAACGCTGCCGCGACGTACGGCAGATAGCGCAGCACATTGGATGGTTTGGTGGCGGGGAATAAATGCTGCACCTCATCTGCCCGCAGCGCAAACGCAGGCAGCTTGATAAGCGCCAACAGGCTCTGGCAATAGGGACCGACGACGCCATCGGCGATGATGCCGATATTCGACTGCCAGTGTCGGACCGCCGAGGCGAGCGTGGCATCGAACGTGTCACTATTCGACGGCAATGCAAACATCTTCGCATCTGCTCCCAGCGTTTTCGCCAGACGTTTGCGTAACTCGACAACCTCCGGGCCGGATGAGCCCTGCAACAGCAATTTAACCATGACAATAATCCTCGAAAAGCGATGACCGTGCGGCGATATTGATATAGGCCGCAGTACGCAACATAACGTTGAGCTGTCCTTGTGAAATGAGGCTGACAAGTGGTATTGCTTCAGGCTGCAAAGCGACCCGGCGGCCGCGGATGATATCCTTCGACAAAGATGGCGCGTGTCGCTCTCTCGTTTGAGGCGGGCAAACTTCGTCTGGGCAGGCGTTCCGGCATGCTCGTATGAGTATAGGAGAAGCGTAACGGCACCCGAGGATTTATTACTGGCTGAAATCTGGCACGGGTCAGCCGTTGACGGGCGGTTCAGGAGACATCATTCTCTCCCCGTTCGCCAACTATCCGCTGCCATAACGGCAGCGGATCCTGCGGGATTTGTCTGGCGCTGATCTGCCTGCACAAACTCTCCACCATCGCGATTGCGGAAAAAACCATTAAAGCGAATCGCTAACGACTGCGCTGCCCGGCGACCTGTCCACACCAGCGGCGCCTAACCCTGTGGATAACCTGGAGGCAGTTGCCTGGCAGCCGCAGCCCGGGCGGGCTACCGGCCACTGTTCGTTTTTTAAACAGGAGAAATACCACCGCCGGGCTGCGCGCTGAGCGCCAGAGCCACCACCGCGGCGGAGGGAACCCCCTACCCCACTCAGTAATTCCACTTCGGCCGCGCCACCGTGTTTTTCTTCAACAGGTCGCGGAACGCTTTCAGGTAGGGCTCATTGCTGCGCCCGCGCTTACAGATAGCCGAGAACGGTGACTGAAAGCCAAACTCGTTGGGCAGCAGCACCCGCAGGCGGTTCTCTTTGATCCACGGCCAGGCGTAATGCTCCGGCAGATAGCCAATATATTTCCCCGAGAGGATCAGTAGCAGCTGGGCGTCGACGGTCTCGACGGTGGCGCTGCCTTTGCTGAAGCCCCGGCGGCGCAGGTCGCTGGTGTTCCAGTAGCTGCGGGTCACCAGCGGGCACTGGCTGATCTGCTCTTTATCCAGCTGACGGCTGAAGAACATCGGGTGCAGATCGCTGCAGTAGAGCCAGTGCTGTTCGCGGTACAGCGGCTCGCTGATGATGTTATGCACCTGCGAGTTGTAGCTGCCGATGGCCAGGTCGATATGGTTGTTCAGCACGCCGTTCAGTTGCTCCGCCGGGGTGCGGATAATCAGTTTGATATGCACATGGGGAAATTTGTCGCTGAAGCTGCGCAGAACCACCGGCAGCGAAAGCGCCGTTTCGGTCTCGATGGAGTCGAGCGTCGAGATGCACAGGGTGCCGCTGTGCTCCCCTTTGAGCAACGCCGACTGCCGCTCCAGCTCATTGAGTTCGCTCAGCACGCGGATCGCCTGCTGTAAAAACTGCTGACCTTTCTCAGTCAGAGAAAAGCCGCCGCGCCCGCGCTGGCAGAGGGTAAAGCCAAGCTGTCCCTCCAGCTGCGACATGGCATTGCTGATGGCGGAGACCGAAATGCCCAGCTCCTGCTGGGCCCGGCTATAGCTCTCCAGGCGGGCCACCGCCTCGAAAACCTGCAGCTGTCGAATATTAAGGCTGGCGTCGTGATGCATCGTATTTAGTTCACCAATAAATGAACTGAGTATTTACGTCAGACGATGTAAAGTCCAGCGCGGGTTGCGCACTATCTCTCCTGTTACGTTTCATCCGTCAGATTCAGGAGCAGACATGGATAACCTCTTTCACCAACCGCAGGGTGGCAATGAGATGCCACGCTTCGCCGGCCGCGCCACAATGATGCGCCTGCCGTTTATCGAAGATTTACAGGGACTTGATGCGGCATTTGTCGGCATTCCGCTGGATATCGGCACCTCGCAGCGCTCAGGTACGCGCTACGGACCGCGCTATATTCGCGCCGAATCGGTGATGATCCGTCCGTACAATATGGCAACCGGCGCCGCGCCGTTCGACTCGCTGTCGGTGGCCGACATCGGCGATGTGCCGATCAATACCTACAGCCTGCTCAAATCGGTGCAAATTATCGAAGATTACTACACCGGTTTGAATAGTTATCCGCTGATCCCGCTAACCCTCGGCGGGGACCACACCATTACCCTGCCGATCCTGCGGGCGCTGACCAAAAAACATGGTCCGGTGGGGCTCATCCACGTCGACGCCCATACCGATACCAATGATGAGATGTTCGGAGAGAAAATCGCCCACGGCACCACCTTCCGCCGCGCCGTTGAGGAGGGACTGCTCGACCTCAAACGGGTGGTGCAGATTGGCCAGCGCGCCCAGGGCTATGCCGCCGGCGACTTCCAGTGGGGCGTTGACCAGGGCTTTCGCCTGGTGCAGGCGGAGCAGTGCTGGCATACCTCGCTGGCGCCACTGATGGCCGAAGTCCGCCAGCAGATGGGCGACGGGCCGGTGTATCTCAGCTTTGATATCGACAGCCTCGATCCCATCTGGGCCCCGGGAACCGGGACGCCGGAAGTCGGCGGCCTGACCTCCATTCAGGCGCTGGAGATCGTCCGCGGCTGCCGCGGCCTGAACCTGATTGGCGCCGATCTGGTCGAGGTCTCGCCCCCCTATGACGTGAGTGGTAATACCTCCCAGCTGGCGGCCAACCTGCTGTACGAGATGCTCTGCGTCCTGCCCGGCGTGAAGTACGCCTGAGGAAGCCGCCATGGAGCTGAAATGCTTTCGCACCCTCTGGGGAGTCACCACCCCCTGGTCGCAAACGCTGGATGAACTGCAGCGCGTCGGCTGCTGCGGTATCGAAGCCCGCGTGCCGTTAACGGTGGCCGAACGGCGGGAGCTCGCCGACCGCCTGCAGGCGTCGGGGCTGGAGTATATCGCCATTCTTTTCAGCGGCGGCGGAGTGCTCCCCGCCCAGCATGAAACGCCGGAGCAGCATCTGGCGCGCCTGCAGACCCGCTTCGCCGAGGCCAGCAGCCTCAACCCGCGCTTTGTCAATCTGCTGGCGGGCAACGATCGCTGGCCGCTGGCGCAGCAGGTCGATTTTCTCGGCAAGGCGCACGAGCTGGCCGCCGGGTTTGGTTTGACCTGCAGCTTTGAAACCCATCGCGCCACCTCGCTGTACAGCCCGTGGCTCACGCTGGAGATTATTCAGCAGCTCCCCCAGTTGCGCTTTACCGCCGACATCAGCCACTGGGTGGTGGTCAGCGAGCGCCTGCTGGATGACCCCTGCGATGACTTCAGCGCCTTTATCGACCGCGTGCATCACGTGCAGGCCCGGGTGGGCTACGACCAGGGGCCGCAGGTGCCGCACCCGGCGGCGCCGGAGTATCAGCCGGCGCTGGCTTTTGCCGAGCGCTTCTGGCAGCAGGTCTGGCATTCACAGCGCCAGCGCGGCTACCCGCAGACCACGCTGACCCCGGAGTTTGGCGCCGACGGCTATCTGCACCATCTGCCGTTCACCAACGTTCCGGTGGCCGACCTCTGGTCGCTCAACGCCTGGATGGCCGCGCGCCAGCAGGCCCACTTTCAGCAGTTTTTAACGCTCACTGAACAGGAACCGCAGCCATGACCGCCGTGAAGCACGCTTTTACTGAACTCCCGACCATCGATATCCGCGATCTGGCCGGCGACGATCTCGCCAGGCGCCAGGCGGTGGCCGACGCCATCGGCCGCGCGGCGCGCGAGGTGGGCTTTTTCTACATCACTGGCCACGGCATCGACCCGGCGCTGATCGCCGGCGTCCGCGAGGCGGCGAAGCAGATCTTCGCCCTGCCGATGGAGGAGAAGATGAACTATTACATCGGCCACTCCAAAAGCCATAAAGGCTACGTTCCGGAAGGAGAAGAGATCTACGGCTCCGGCAAGCCGGACCATAAAGAGGCTTTCGATATCGGCTTCCAGGCAGCGGATGACCATCCGCTGGTGCTCGCCGGCACGCCGCTGATCGGCGCCAATGAGTGGCCCGATCTGCCGGATTTCCGCGCGCGGGTGCTGGCCTACTACGACGCAGTCTTCGCCCTCGGCCACCGTCTGTTCGACGCTTTCGCCCTCGCGCTCGGCCTGCCGGAAGGGTATTTCAAACCGATGGTGACCTGCCCGCCGGCCAAGCTGCGGCTGATCCATTACCCGTTCGACGCCAGCGTCGAAGATGTTCCCGGAATTGGTGCACACACCGACTATGAGTGCTTCACCCTGCTGCTCGCCGACCAGCCCGGCCTTGAAGTCCTCAATGAAGAAAGCGTGTGGATCGATGCACCTCCCGTCAAGAACGCCGCCGGAGAAGAGGCGTTCGTGATCAATATCGGCGACATGCTGGAAGTGCTCAGCGCTGGCACATTTGTTGCTACAGCCCACCGGGTGCGCAAAGTGCCGCAGGAGCGGTACTCCTTCCCGCTGTTTTTCGCCTGCGATTACCACACGCTGATCCGTCCGCTGCCGACTTTTCTCGCCGCCGGCGAAGCCGGTGAATATCAGGAGCTCAGCATCGGGGAGCATATGTGGAGCCAGGCGCTGCAAACCTATCGCTACCTGCGCGAGAAGGTCAATCGCGGTGAACTTCAGCTACCGGAGCGCGCGCGCGGCACCAATACCTTTGGCCATTTGAAAAAACAGGCACAGCAAAAAAACCCCTAACCACCCGTGAGGAACCATGATGACTAGCACCCTGAAAAAAATCTCGCGCCGTGTCGCGCTTACCCTCGCCGTCAGCGCCTGTTTTTCCCCTGTCACCCAGGCGGCGGAACTGCTGACCGAGGGCGTCTTTAAGGTGGGGATGGAGGTCACCTACCCGCCGTTTGAGTCCTATGACAGCAATAACAACATCGTCGGTCTCGACCCGGATTTCGCCGCGCTGATCGCCCAACATCTGCAGGCCAAACCGCAGCTGATCGACACCAAGTTCACCAGCCTGATCCTCGGCATCGGCAAGAAATATGATGCGGTGATCTCCGGGATGTACGTGACGCCGGAACGCCAGAAGCAGGCCGACGCCATCCCTTACGCCCTCTCCGGCGCGTCGATCATCGCCCTGAAGGGCGGCGCGGTGCAGCCGAAAACCGAAGATGAGCTGTGCGGCGTGAAGGTCGGCCTGCAGGCAGGCACCACCTGGGTGACCAGCCTGAAAAAACACTCCGATGAGTGGTGCCTGAAAAACGGCAAACCGGCCATCACCATTCAGGAGTTCCCGACGGCGCCGGAAGCCTCGCAGGCGCTGCTGTCGAAGAACATCGGCGCCCAGCTTGAGATTGCCCCGGCGGCGCAGATCATCGTCGACAAGAGCCGCGGCCGCCTGGGGATAAGCTCTACGCGCCTGGTCTACCCGCTGCCGTTGGGGATCTACGTCGCCAAAGGCAACACCGAGCTGGCGGAGGCGATTAAGGCTACCCTGGCCGCGCTGAAAGCCAACGGCCAATATGCCGCGCTGATCAAAAAATACAACTTAGAAAGCATCGATTAAGACAATAAGCACTGCGCAACAGGAGTCGGTATGGCGTTCGATTGGGGATACTTTTTTTCACTGTTTAGCATTGGAGCATTCTGGCAGGCGTGCGTGACCGTGATCGTGGTCAGCACCTTGTCCTGGGGGATCGGCCTGGTGGTCGGTTTTCTGTTAGCCTGCGCGAAGCTCTCCGCGCCGCGCTGGGTCAAGATCCCCGTCGAACTCTATATCTGGTTTTTTCGCAGCGTGCCGCTGATGGTGCTGCTGGTGTTTGTCTACAACCTGCCGCAGCTGTTTCCGGTGACCCAGCCGCTACTCGGGGTGCCGTTTATCGCCGGGCTGGTGTCGATGACCGTCACCGAAGCGGCCTATATGGCGGAGATCCACCGCGGCGGCCTGCTGTCGGTGGCCAAGGGGCAGAGCGAGGCGGGCCATGCGCTGAGCTTCAGCTTTATCGGCATCCAGCGGCTGATTGTTATTCCTCAGGCGTTTCGCATCTCGCTGCCGACGCTGATCAATGAATACATCACCATCATTAAGCTGAGCTCGATTCTGTCGGTGGTCTCCTTACCCGAGCTGCTGCTCACCGGCCAGCGCTTGTATGCGCAAAATTTCCTCGTGATGGAGACCCTGCTGGCGGTGGCGGTGTACTACGTGATGGTGGTTACCGTCTTCACCTGGCTGTTCCGGGCGCTGGAAAATCGTCTCGATATTCAGCGCAAGCGTCCGCAAACCCTCAGCGAGGCGGAATGCCAGGCGCTGCGCCAGAGCCTGCCGGCGCTGACGGAGGAGATCAAAACGCCGGCCGTCAACGGCGCGCCGCCAGCGCTCGATCTGCGGGGCATCCGCAAATCCTGGGGTCAGCATGAGGTGCTGAAAGGCATCGATCTGCAGGTGGAGAACGGGGAGGTGATCAGCATCATCGGCCCGTCCGGCTCCGGCAAAACCACCCTGATCCGCACCATCAACGCCCTCGAAAGCCTTGATGGCGGGGAGATCATTCTCTACGGCGAGGACTATCTGAAGGGCGGAGCCATCGTCGACAAACGCCAGATGCGCGCCGGGGTGCGGCGCATCGGCATGGTCTTCCAGAGCTTCAACCTGTTCCCCCACCGCACGGTGCTCGACAACGTGATGCTGGCCCCGCGCTATCACCAGCTGCTTGACCAGCCGGTCGCCCGCGAGCAGGCCCTGGCGCTGCTCGACCGCGTCGGCCTGCTGGCCCATGCCCGCAAATACCCCTGGCAGCTCTCAGGCGGCCAGCAGCAGCGCGTGGCGATCGCCCGGGCGCTGGCGCTGAAGCCGGACATTATGCTGTTTGACGAGCCAACCTCGGCGCTGGATCCGGAGCTGGTAGGCGAAGTGTTGAAGGTCATTCAGTCGCTGGCCCGCGAAGGCATGACCATGCTGATTGTCACTCACGAGATGGACTTCGCCCTGTCGATTTCCGACCGCGTGGTGCTGATGGAGAACGGCGTGGTGCAGGCCGATATCGCCCCGCAGGTGATCCGCAGCCCGCTGGAGGCCCCTTCTCTGCAACGAATCCGTGAATTTATGGGAGTACGCTAAATGGCAACTGAGCAACACCTGCGCCAGCAGTTGGCCGCCGCCTACCGGCTGGCGGCGCTGTTCGGCTGGGAGGATACCCTCTACACCCACTTCTCCGTGCGCCTGCCCGGCGATGGCGAGCCGCGTTTTTTAATTAACCCCTTCGGCATGATGTTTGACGAAGTCACCGCCAGCAACCTGATCGTGGTGGATATGCAGGGCAAGGTCGTAGAGGGCGACGCGCCAGCTAACTCGGCGGGCTTTACCATCCACAGCGCGGTGCATATGGCCCGGGAAGACGCCCACTGCGTGATCCACACCCATACGCTGCCGGGAATGGCGGTGGCCGCCTGCGAGGACGGCCTGCTGCAGCTTAACCAGATCAGCACCGAGTTTTACCAGCGCGTCGGCTACCATCCCTATGAAGGGGTGGCCTTTGACCTCGACGAACGGGCGCGCATCCAGCGCTCGCTGGGGAATAATATCGCCATGATCCTGCAGAGCCACGGCCTGCTGTCGGTGGGCCGCACCGTGGCCGATGCGTTTTACATCATGTACTACCTGAACCGCGCCTGCGAGATCCAAATGGCCACCGCCCAGCTGGCGGCCCTCAGCCCGATCCACACCATCGCTCCGCACCTCAGCCAGCACGCCTGCGAGCAGCTGATGGGCGTGGAGCATGAACGTCAACAGGTCTGGCAGGCGTGGCTGCGCCGTCTTGACCGTCTCGATACCTCTTACAAAGACTAACGCCTATGTCTGATATCACTATCGTTGTGGATTGTAACGACGCGGATTTCGCCCGCGATATTTGCGCCGCCCTGCAGCAGTTTCCCGACGTCACGGCGCTTCTGCCCCATCACCAGGCGGCACGCGACGCCCAGTACGCCAGTTGCTGGTTCCCGGACCCGCAGCTGCTGAGCCGCTCGCCGGGGCTGAAGCTGATCCAGGCCGCGTCCGCCGGGGTCGATCATCTGCCGCCCGCGCTGTTCGCCAGCGAGATCCCGCTGTGCCGGGTGATCGATGAAGATTTTCGCCACGGCATGTTCGAATATGCTCTGTGGAGCGTCCTGTGGTTTCAGCGCCATTTCGACCGGGCGCTGGCCCACCAGCGAACCCAAACCTGGAAGCTCTATCCCCAGCGCGCCGCCGCCGACTTCCATATCGGCATTATGGGTCTGGGCGAAATTGGCGGCTATATCGCTGACCAGCTGGCCCGCCTCGGCTATCGGGTCTCCGGCTGGTCGCGCAGTGAAAAGCAGCTGGCTGGTGTCACCTGCTATCGCGGCGAGGAGGCGCTCGACCACTTTCTTGGGTCGCTTGACGGGCTGATTAACCTCCTGCCGCTCACCGCGCAGACCCGCGGTATCCTCGCCGCGCCGCTGTTCAACCGGCTACCCGCCGGGGCGGTGTTGATCAACTGCGGCCGCGGGGAGCATATGGTCAATGACGATGTGCTGGCGGCGCTGGAGAGCGGCCAGCTCGCCGGGGCGGTGCTCGACGTCTTCCCGCAGGAGCCATTGCCGGCGGACGATCCGCTGTGGCGCCATCCGCAGGTGGTCATCACCCCGCATATGGCCTCTGCGGCCCCTGCCGAGGTGATCGCCCGCCAGTTGCTGGAGAACATTCAGCGCCAGCGCCGCGGGCTGCCGCTGAAGAACCTGGTCAATAAGCACGCCGGTTACTGATCCCCAGCCATACTGCCGCTGCTACGATTAATGGGAGATCCACAACCAGAAGGCAGGAACATGAAGATTGATTTATCGGGGAAAGTCGCGCTGGTCACCGCCTCCACGGCGGGTATTGGCTTCGCCATCGCCAAAGGCCTGGCGGAGAGCGGCGCAGAGATCATCATTAACGGGCGCAGCGAGCAGAGCGTGAACGCCGCCATCGCTCGTCTGCAAAATGAGGTGTCGGGCGCGAAGGCGCGACCCGCCATCGCCGACCTCAGCGACGCCGACGGCGCAGCCCAGCTGCTGCGGGCGGTGACCGGCGTCGATATTCTGGTCAATAACGCCGGGATCTATGGCCCGCAGGATTTCTACGCCACCGACGACGCGACATGGGACAACTACTGGCAGACCAACGTCATGTCCGGCGTACGCCTGTCACGGGGGCTGCTCCCGGCGATGGTCAGTAAAGGCTGGGGGCGGGTGGTGTTTATCTCCTCAGAATCGGCGCGCAATATCCCGGCGGACATGATCCATTATGGCGTGACCAAGACCGCGCAGCTGTCGCTGGCCCGCGGCCTGGCGAAATATGTCGCCGGCAGCGGAGTGACCGTTAACAGCGTACTGCCAGGGCCGACGATTTCCGACGGCTTTGCCGAGATGCTGAAAGACGACGTGGCGAAAACCGGCAAGTCGCTGGAGGAACTGGCGAAAGCGTTTGTCATGACCCATCGTCCGAGCTCGGTGATCCAGCGGGCGGCCTCGGTGGAAGAGGTCGCCAATATGGTGGTCTACGTCTGCTCGCCGCAGGCATCGGCCACCTCCGGTGCCGCACTGCGCGTCGACGGCGGCGTGGTGGATGATATTCTCTGACGCCCACCTCATTCAGGGGAGTCACCCTCCCCTGTCGCCTTCGCCGGCGCTAAACCGCGCAAAATGTTAAAAAAACGCGGCAAAGTCGCACAAAGTGAACAGGAACATGCATTCCCAAAACTTATGATATTTCTTTTAAGTATAAGTTGTGGTGTTAATGTCTCTGTTACGAAGCTTGCTATTCTTTCTCGGCGCGGCGGTCGCAGCCGCCCTCGCGGTACTCTGTCTGTGGGTGGATATTCGGGTGTTTGGCAACGACATCCCGGAGGTGTCGCTCACCGAAGTGGTGCAGGAGAGCGTGCTGGCCGTCATCGTACTGGTTCACTTCCTGCTGGCGCGAAAATATACCCACCTGCGCTATAGCAATATCCTCATCGGCGGCTTCTTCCTCGCCATGCTGATCCGTGAACTGGATGGCCTGTTTGATTTGCTCTCCCACGGCAGCTGGGTGTGGTTTGCCCTGCTGGCCACCGTAGGGTCGCTGCTGGCGCCGCTGCGCCATCTGCCTCAGACCCTGTCGCAGCTGGCGGAGTATACCCGCACGCCCTATTACGGGATGATGATCAGCGGCCTGCTGGCGATTCTGGTCTTCTCGCGGCTGTTCGGCATGCACGGCCTGTGGTACGCCGTGCTGGATGAGAACTACGCCCGGGTGGTGAAAAACACGGTCGAGGAAGGCAGCGAGTCGTTTGGCTATATGCTGTGCCTGACCGCCACCCTCGGCTACGCCTGCTACTTCCGCGGCCTCGCGCGACAGCCCCTGTCGCCGCAGCGCTAACCGTGGACGATAACCACCGCCGGACGCGTCTGCCGGCGGTGGCGCGCCGCCGCGTTAACCGCGAATTTTCCACTTCCGTTTGAGAACCTCTTTGTCCTGGCTATCCAGCCACTGGTTCACTTTCTCCAGCAGCGCCGGGTTATCCTTATTCATCATATACACCTTGTCGCTGGCGGTGCCGGCGAACGGTGTTTCGTTAGCAACGCAGAACACGCCGGGCTCTTTGCTTTGGTAATAGTCGCCTTCGATCAGGTCTGTCACCATCATATCGGCTGTTTTCTGCCGCAGCGCCTCCAGATTGTCGACGTTGTTCTGTACGCGAATGATCTGCGCCTGCTTAATATGCTCATCGACAAAGCTCTGGTTTGTGCCGCCAGGGTTGACGACCACCTTCACCTCCGGGCGGTCAATCTTCGCCAGCGAGCCGAGCCGCGGGGCGGCCTGGCAGTTGGCTAAGGCGATTTTACCGTTCGCCACTACCGGATGGCTGAGGGCGAAGTCCTTCGCCCGCGCCGGAGTCTGCGTCACGCCGCCCATCGCAATATCAAACTTGTCCGCCCGCAGATCGGCGGCGAGCGCTGGCCAGCTGGTGTAGACGAAGCTCACCTTCAGCCCCAGCGTGCGCCCGAGATCGCGGGCCATGTCCACGTCATAGCCCTGCAGCTCGCCGGCGGCATTGCGAAACGCCAGCGGGGCGTAATCGCCCGGCACGCCCACTTTCAGCTCACCGCTGTGCTCGATGGTTTGCATATCGCGCGCCTGGGCGCCGCAGGTCATTATCGCCAGCGTCAGCGCCAGCCCCACCGTCAGTTTCATCTCGCCATCCTTATCGTTATCGATTTTTCGAGCCGGGGTGATCGGCCGCTTATCAGTCAACACCATCCGCAGCATACGCCAGGGCATTCATCCTATTTTTAATCATCGTGACATACAACCCGGCAGCACGGTTGCCGATCGCAAATCTGGCGATAAAAAACAGCCCCCCTCCGGTGAATGATCCCTCATCTGCCGGGCGTAGCCTTACGTGAACGATCGTATTTTCCACCATGAAGTGGGTTCGAACACCTGGCAAAAAAGAGCAATAAGCTATTTCTAATACATTGAATTAAAATAGCAATTTATTTTATCGAGCGATATTTGGCATTCAACTCGCGTTAATAACCGTCTTATTTACGTCGCAATTCCCCCACGCTACTATCCCGACAAAAGCAGCCCCTAAATAACAAGCCAGTTTATTTCCTGGTATTAATAAATTTGTCAGTCAGATGAATTAATAAAAAACATACCTGGCGTAAATAAGACTCATCAAAATAACGGCCCTGGCGCCAGCTTTACGGGCAATAGAGAAGGAAAGAAAATGAAAATAATCACGCTGTGTCTGGCGACGGTCTTTGCCGGGCTGGCCGCTGTCCCTGCACTCGCGGCAGAGGGCAAGCTGAATTTCATCGGCAAGGTCGTGAACGCCTCCTGCAAGCTCGAAGGGGTGAGCGACAGCGGGGTCATCGACGTCAGTATGGGCGCTATTCCGCTGTCGAGACTGAAAAACAGTCAGTCTGGGACCGGGCCGGCGGTCGGCATCGACATTCGCGTTAAAGATTGTGAGAAAGGCACTTACTACATTGTGGTTGACGGCCCCTCGCCTGCCGACACACCTGAAAACCGCGTGCTGGCGCTCGACGGCAGCGGTAAGCCGGCCAGCAAGGTAGGTATTCTGCTCACTGACCGCACGGGCACCCCGCTCAGCCTCGATGAACGCCTTGATCCGCAACACGATCCCCGCATAGAGATCCCGGTGGACGGCGGCTCCGGAACCTTCAGGCTGAACGCCTTCTATTACACCTGGGACAAAACCCACGCCGATCCCGGCGACGGCAATGCGACGGCCCGATTTACCATTATGCAGGAATAGCTTCCCGGTCAGGGATGAGACGTCAAGGGAGTCCTCATGAAAACACAGCTGGCGGTTCTGCTCTGCGCAGTGACCTTTCAGGCCTGCGCCGGGATCACCATTAATGCCACGCGGGTGGTCTATTCCGGGAAAGAAAAGGTCGCCAGCCTGAACATTCACAATCGCAGCAGCACGCCTTATAAAGTGCAGATCTGGCTGGACGCCGGACTCAATACCTCGCGCGTCGGCCTGCCGATAGTGGCGACGCCGCCGCAGGTCTATTTATCGCCGCAACAATCCGCACAGCTGCGCTTTATCTATCTCGGCGGCGGGCTGCCCGGCGATCGGGAAAGCGTGTACTGGGTCAATATCCAGGAGACGCCTCCCGCAGCCGTCGGCACGCATACGCTGCAATTTGTCGTCCGTACCCGCCTGAAGCTCTTTTATCGTCCGCCCGCCATCACCACCACCCTCGCCAGAGAGGTGCAAAAGCTGCAGTGGCAGCAGAGCGGGAATCACCTGCGCTTTACCAACTCAGGCCCACTGCATATCACCCTGGTCAACGGGACGCTGATCGATAATAAAGGCCACCTCTCGCCGATGAGAAACGTGATGCTCCGGCCATACAGCAGCCATACCGTGATGACCACCGACAGCACTCGCCTGTACCAGCTGAACTATATCGACGACTACGGCGCGGTGGTGCCCATCCCTCTGCAGAATGCCCATGCGCCAGCGTCAGGCTAGTTATACTCCAGGGCGAAGGTCACCATGCTGTTGGCCGTGCCCGCCCCCACCGTGGCGTCAGTTTGCACATACTGGGCGTTAAAATTGATCGCCTCGGCGGTACCGGCGTTTGTGCCGGTCACCCTTTTCAGGATCGGCAAGTTGCTGGCCTCATTGATCTTAACGCTGGTGCCATCAGAGACCGCCGCGCCGGGGTTATTACCGTAGGTCAGCTTCACGCCGACGCCGCTGGCGCTGTTGCTGGCCTTGCTCAGGGCCAGGGTATCGCTCTCCACGCTGACGCCGAAAAAGCCGATGCGCACGTCGGTCGGCGACGGGCAGAACACCGGGATCGAAAAGCGCTTCGCCTGGCCGCCGGTGCTCCCTTTACCGTGAAACTCCGCCCGGTTTACCGTGCCCAGAGTGACCTGGATCGTCGACGTCGCTACCTGACAGCTGCCGCTGCTGCCGATGTCCACGTTCAGGGCCGCCATATCGATACTGACCGGCGCGCTGGCGACATAGCTGGCGCTCCCGCTGGCCTGCTGCTCAATGGTCATCTCCCCCACCTGCGGCAGCGACGGCGAGTTGGTGTGCGTCCCGTCCGCCAGCTGCACCGTCCCGGTTTTATAGAAGGTCACCGCGATCCTGACCGTGGTTTGCTGCTGCGTCATCAGCGCCGGAAGCATTGCGCTGTCGCACACCACCACCGACTCGCCGCCCGCGGAGTGGCTGGCGCCGGGAGAGCCCACCGGGCCCCCCTGCCGCGCGA
>OBUN01000082.1_pt1 | contig 46948 bp, 45 predicted proteins | sample 1475851 | NCBI WGS metagenome assembly OBUN01 (sample SAMEA2579932, study PRJEB22360) | human gut metagenome | reverse complement strand
TTTTGGAACCTTTACGAGTTAGAGACAAATCACTTAAGACAACTTTTATATCTTAACACCCAATTTAGTTATTGTCAATAGGGTTTTAGTAAATCTATTAACCTTTTTTAGATTGAACTTTTTTGAATCCTTGATACAATACCCATCCAACAACTACGCCAAGGGCATTCTGGCAGAAATTAGGAATTACTTCTGCGATTGAAGCTCCTGTTCCATACATAAATACTGAAGCAAGTGCATAGCCACCCACCATCACAACTGCTGCAATCAGAAGGCCTAGGATACGATAGTTCCCTTTAAAGCCAGCAAAATAACCTTGTGCACCATGGATTAACAAACTGATAAACATCCATTGCGGAGCAGATGATAGCAGATCTATCAGAAAAGCAGACAACCCGCCCACAATTGCCCCCTCTTTCTTCCCAAGATAGAAGGCTGTGAAGTAGATTCCCGCATCTACCAAGGTTAAGAGCCCTGTCGGAGTTGGAATTTTAGCTACGAATCCAAAGGTCACTGATAAAGCTGTTAAGATAGCCAATAATGTTAGCTCTTTTGTTTTCTTATTTTGCATATTGAACTACTCCAAATTCATTTGATTGTTTAATTGATTCATAAACAAAGGCTTTAGCATTTGCCACAGCTTCAGTTTCTGAACATCCTTTAACTAATTCACTAGCTATACTTGAAGCAAATGTACATCCTGCACCGGTATTGTTTTTGTCTAGCACAGCTTCTTCAAACAATTTGTAGTCTGTTCCATCATAAAAAACATCTATCGCTTTATTACCATCCAAGCGGTTTCCACCTTTGACAACGACAGTCTTAGCACCTAATTCATTGAGATAGCTAGCCGCATGCTTCATCTCATCAAGAGTCTTAACCTTCCTATCTATAAGCAGTTCGACTTCAGGTAAATTCGGAGTGATAACCGTGATATAAGGGAAAAATTTAACCAATTCATCACGTAGTTGAGAAACTTCAACGTCATGAGTCTCCTTACATACTAAAACGGGATCCAAGACAATTGGAATATCAGAATGATTTTTAACAAAATCCAACGTTAATTCTGCGATCTCAACGTTAGGCAACAAACCAATTTTAATTGCTGAGAAGGGGACATCTTTTAGTGAATCAAGTTGTTGTTTAAAAACATTAGTATCAACCGGAATGACCTCAAAACCATTCTCAGTCATAGCTGTTAGACAGGTAAGAGCCACAAATCCATGCTGTTTATTTGTGGTGAAGGTCGCTAAATCCGCATGAAGCCCGCCACCACTAAAAATATCATTCCCTGAAATCGCTAAAATCAATTCATCTCTCATATCGTATCTCCTTCAAATATAACCCATTACCTGCTGCGGTTGGCCCCGCAAGATTGCGGTCACAACTTTCCAACACGGTCTTCACTTGCGAAACTGGCATGCGTCCATTTCCAATTTTCAACAATGTTCCAACCATATTTCTAACTTGCTTATAAAGAAAGCCATTCCCAGAAAAAGTAAAGATATAAAACCCAGTTTTCTCATCGATAGATACACTTGCCTGGGTAATTGTACGCACTTTATTTTCTACAGAGGTTCCTGAAGCTGTGAAGCCTGTAAAATCATGTGTGCCAACCAATTCCATAGCAGCCTCTTGCATAGGAGCTAGACTTAGAGGGTAGGGATAGTGGGTAGCATAATTACGCATCATGGGGTTCTTAGGTCGCCCTGCATCTACTAGGAACTCATAGGTCTTACTATGCTTGTTGTATCGCGCATGGAATTCCTCCGATACAAGCTCGATACTAACAATGTCAATATCATCTGGACACTGTGTATCTAAACCGAAACGTAACTTCTCTGGATCTCGCTCCTGAGGTAAATCGAAGTGGATAACTTGTCCATAGGCATGAACACCTGCATCTGTGCGACCCGCTCCATGAACGGTGACAGGAGTACCACTATTTAACCGTAATAGAGTCTTTTCAAGTTCTTCTTGAATAGAACGTGCATTTGGTTGTCTTTGAAAACCTGAGAAAAGTGTACCATCATAGGAAATTGTCGCTTTATATCTAACCATAGAGCTATCATATCAGATTTTTTTAAGGATAAAAAGTAGATCGATTGCCAACTGACCCCATACAGTTTCTGGCAAAAAAAGAAAAAGACGCATTAAACGTCCTTCCTTTATAAATCTTCTAAGGCATCCTTTACTTTATTGAAGAAACCTTTTTTCTGTGGTGCGATTTTTTCATCACCACTTGCTTTGGCAAATGCAAGGAGAGCTTCTTTTTGAGCATCATTTAGCTTCGTAGGAGTTACAATCTTAACTGTAACGTGTTGGTCTCCTTGTGAACCTCCACGAAGACGTGGAGCACCCTTTCCTTTTAGACGGAAAGTTTTGCCTGTTTGAGTTCCTGCTGGAATGGTCATCTCAACATTTCCGTGAACTGTTGGTACTTCGACAGTGTCACCAAGGGCTGCTTGGACAAAGGAAATATTAAGTGTATAGTAAATTGTTGATCCATCACGCGTAAATTTATCACTTGGATTAACATTGATGATTACAAAGAGATCTCCATAAGGTCCACCATTGAAACCAGCTTCACCTTGACCAGCAAGACGGATTTGTTGACCTGTTTCAACACCTGCTGGAATCTTGACAGATACTTTATGGCTTTGTTTTTCATGTCCTGTTCCGTGACAAGTTTGACATGGCTCCTTAATTTCTTGACCTGTTCCATGACAGACATCACAGGTTACTTGACGACGCATCATACCAAGTGGTGTTTGCGTATCAACATTGATAACCCCTTGACCATGACAGCGACCACAAGTTACAGGGCTTGTTCCAGGTTTTGCACCAGATCCCGAACATGTCTTACATGTCGCTTCACGATTGTAGTGCACTTCTTTTTCTGCACCAAAAATCGCCTCTTCAAAGCTTAAGTTGACACGGTACTGAAGGTCATCACCTTGACGTGGAGCATTTGGGTTACGAGTAGCACCACCACCAAAGAAGCTAGAGAAGATATCCTCAAAGCCTCCAAAGCCTGCACCACCATCGAAGCCACCAAAGCCTCCTTGACCACCAAAACCATTCGCACCATCTGGTCCATATTGGTCATAGGCTGCACGTTTTTGGTCGTCACTTAGAGTTTCGTAAGCCTCTTGGACCTCTTTATATTTTTCTTCTGCACCTGGTTCTTTATTAATGTCTGGGTGGTATTTCTTAGACATCTTACGATAGGCACGTTTAATTTCATCTTGAGAGGCATCCTTAGATACCCCAAGACGATCGTAATATTCGGTATTGTTCATAATTTTAGATACAAAGGGCATCTAATGGAGAAAGCCAAAGTAATAGTTTTGAAGATAAACTATCAGTTCCTTGAAACCAACTTTCTTTTTGGCTTAATCCATAGCCCGTGTTCAATGACGAACACTCTTTGTTCCTTTCTATATTTATTTGTTATGATACGAAGTAAAACTATATCTTATATTCACTTATTTTAGCGAAAAACAGAGGCTGGTTTGCAACCTCTGGATTTCTTACTATCATTTACTAATTAGTCAGAATTGAGCACCCCCTAACCTCTTGGTGAAAAAAATAAATCTTCCTAGAAACTAAAGTTTCTGCGTCGAATCTCCTATTTTCACTGTGAGGTTTTAACGGGCTTTGCATCTTATTTTTCAGTAAACTCCCCGTCTACGACGTCGTCGCCTGAGTTATCTGCTGTTTGTGCACCTTCTGCTCCTGCTTGAGCTTGTTGTACTGCTGCAGCTTGTTCGTAAAGTTTAACTGCAAGAGCTTGAGCTTTTTCATTAAGAGCTTCCAATTTAGCTTTCATGTCATCAAGATTGCCTGATTCTTGAGCTTTCTTAAGATCATCAAGAGCTGATTGAGCAGCATCACGTTCTGTATCGAAGTCTTTACCTTCTGTTTCTTTGATTGTTTTTTCAGTCGCAAAGATAGCTTGGTCAACTTCGTTACGGAGATCTACTTCTTCTTTACGTTTTGCATCTGCTTCAGCATTTGCTTCAGCATCTTTCATCATCTTTTCAATTTCTTCGTCTGTCAAACCAGAGTTAGATTGGATGACAATTGTTTGTTCTTTTTGAGTTCCAAGGTCTTTCGCTTTAACAGATACGATACCGTTCTTATCAATATCGAAAGTAACTTCGATTTGTGGGATACCACGAGGTGCAGCTGGGATATCAGTCAATTGGAAACGTCCAAGAGTCTTGTTATCTGCTGCCATTGGGCGTTCCCCTTGAAGAACGTGGATATCAACGGCTGGTTGGTTGTCTGCTGCAGTTGAGAAGACTTGTGATTTAGATGTTGGAATAGTAGTGTTGCGGTCAATAAGTTTTGTGAACACTCCACCCATTGTTTCGATACCAAGTGACAATGGAGTTACATCAAGAAGGACAACGTCTTTGACATCACCAGTGATAACACCACCTTGGATAGCAGCACCCATGGCAACTACTTCATCAGGGTTAACTGATTTGTTTGGTTCTTTACCAGTTTCAGCTTTAACAGCCTCTACAACAGCAGGAATACGAGTTGAACCACCGACAAGGATAACTTCGTCAATATCTGACAAGCTCAATCCTGCATCTGAAAGGGCTTGACGAACTGGAGTTTTCGTACGTTCGACAAGGTCACGAGTCAAATCATCGAATTTCGCACGAGTCAATGTCATTTCCAAGTGAAGAGGTCCAGCCTCACCAGCAGTGATGAATGGCAAGCTGATTTGTGTTGAAGTGACACCAGAAAGGTCTTTCTTAGCTTTTTCAGCTGCATCTTTCAAACGTTGAAGAGCCATCTTGTCTGTTGACAAGTCGATTCTATTTTCTTTCTTAAATTCTTCAACCATGTGGTCGATGATTTTTTGGTCAAAGTCATCACCACCGAGTTTGTTATCCCCTGCAGTTGCCAATACGTCAAAGACACCGTCACCAAGTTCAAGGATAGATACGTCGAATGTACCACCACCAAGGTCGAATACCAAGATTTTTTCTTCTTTATCAGTCTTATCCAAACCGTAAGCAAGGGCTGCTGCTGTTGGTTCGTTGACGATACGTTCTACTTCAAGACCAGCGATTTTACCAGCGTCTTTTGTTGCTTGACGTTGTGCATCGTTGAAGTAAGCAGGAACTGTGATAACTGCTTTAGTTACTTTTTCACCAAGGTAATCTTCAGCATAACCTTTCAAGTATTGAAGAATCATAGCTGAAATCTCTTGTGGTGTGTATTCTTTACCGTTTGCAGAAACTTTTTCAGAAGTACCCATCTTAGATTTGATAGAGATAATTGTATCTGGGTTTGTTACTGCTTGACGTTTTGCAGCGTCACCAACGATGATTTCACCGTTTTTGAATGACACAACAGATGGAGTTGTGCGGTTACCTTCTGGGTTTGCGATAATTTTTGATTCAGTTCCTTCAAGAACTGCTACTGCTGAGTTTGTTGTACCTAAGTCAATACCAATGATTTTAGACATATGTTTTCCCCTTTTTACTTTAATTTCTATTTTGCTTTTTTTATCTTTCATTCATAGTTTTCTGTCATTTCGGACAAGTTTTCAATTAATTATATACAACTACCATAGCTGGGCGTAAAACGCGTTCGTGGAGTTTATAACCTTTTTGGAAAACTTGTGCAATCGTGTCTGCTGGATGTTCATCATCTGCAGGCATTGTTTGAATCGCCATGTGGAAGTTATGATCGAAATCACTATCAGCTGGAATTTCTTCGATTCCTTCCTCTTTAAGAGCATGCACTAAACTTTCTTGCACCATTTCCAAACCTTTTTTGACATCATCAGTCAAACCCTCAACAGCAAGAGCACGTTCAAGGTTATCAAGTGATGGCAAGATTGCTTTTGCTAAATCTTGGCTACGATACTTTTGTAATTGTTGACGTTCTTCATTAGCACGGCGTTGAATATTTTGCATCTCTGCATGGGCACGAAGGTATTTATTTTCAAATTCCTCCGCACGCGCTTGTGCTTCTTCAAGCTCAGAAGTTTCCCTTGTTTCTTCTACAACTTCTTCAGTTGTCTCGGTAGCTTCCTCTTCTTTTACTTCTTCTTTTTTAATATCTTCTGTCAAGGCATTCACCTCTTTCTATACTTTTTAAAACGTTATAGCTTAATTAACTTCATAATGGTTACTATTGAGATAACGGTAATAATCCGTCAACTTCATAACCAAAACTCTACTAATAACATTGACCAAACTAACCATGCGACGATAATCCATTTCAACTGGACCAATCACATGCATGAGTGCCATCCCACGATAAGGAATCAGGAATTTATGACTCATAACTGTGACATTTTCAAGCACTTCTTCAGTTGATTCTGCAACCGAAATCTTGGTCACTTCATCATCGGAGATAGCTGATCGAAGCTCAAGTGCCACATGTTGTGGATTGTCCAAAAATTGATAGGTTTTTAAGTCGGCATAAGTCAGTGATGCAACCTTACCTTCGATGAAAATCAATTCCTTAAAAAGTTGTGAAAAGATATAATCAAACAAATCTAGAACATTATCTGTTATTTTGAAATACTTTTGCACAATCTGAGGAATCTCAGTTCTCAATCGGTAATGGATATCTAAGACAGTGTTTCCCAAAAAACGTTCTTGAACAAGCTTATGAAGAGTTTCCAAATCACTAGACAAGAAATTTTTTGGAATAGCAAATTGAACTGTCACCGGCTTAGATTCATCTAGAGTAAGAACCGCTAAAGCGTCGTGATTGGATAGATGAACAATGTCAAATCCAGTCAGACGTTGTCGTGTCGGTTCCACATCTTGAATCACTGCTGTACATCCTGTCATTTCTGCCAGCAGCTTCGCCGCTGCATCCAAGATATCTTCAAGTTTAAAGGCTTCAAAATCAAAGGCCTTGACCACTTGATAAATATCTTGTTCATCAATCGTATCAAGATTCAAAGAATTAGCAACGAAATACTGGAAACCTGCTCGGCTTGGCATACGCCCACTAGAGGTATGAGCTTTTTCAAGATAGCCCATCTTTTCAAGCTTGGCCATGTCATTACGAATGGTCGCTGAACTCGAATCAATTGATTCTTGTAACGCTTTAGAACCAACCGGTTCATGTGTACGAGTGAACATCTCAACTATCAAATTCAAAATAGCGTTTTGCCTTTGCGTAATCACGATGTCACCTCATTTCTATTTATTAGCACTCTAACACATCGACTGCTAACTTATGATTCTATTATACACCTAAACTTGAACATGTCAACCCAAAAAACCAAAAAATTAGCACTCTTTTTGTAAGAGTGCTAAAAATACATCTTAAGACCTAGAAAAGCAAAAAAAGAGCACCTCAGAGGTACTCTAATCTTATCAATCATATTTTGACAAATGAGAGGTCTCAATAATAGATATGAGGTGTTTGGCATAATCTGGATCACTGCTAAAACCCGCAGCTTGTAGTTTTTCTGCTGCAACTTTATAACTAGTCGTTCCTGCCACCTCTTTATAGGTCGACTCGCCCCACGTTCCTTGGCGAAGTTCTTCTAAATAAGTCATCATAGAACTTGACCAATCCTTAAAAACTGCAAAATCCACCTTTTGGTATTGCCATTCCCCTTTACTGTAGATACTATCCTTTAAACGAATACGTTCTTGACCTGGCTGAGCAGGGAGACTGTAGATGTTATGATATTTAACAGATAAGAGACTACTACCATAATTCGATTCATATGCAGCTTGGCTAAGGAGAATTGACGCAGGGACACCATAGTTTTTAGACATTTTTTGTGCTGTTGGTGCTAAGTTTTCAATAAACCCTTTCTGCGTATAAGCAACCTTTACCGAACGAGCATTATCATCTGTAGAGGCATGAAGAATCAAAGGCAAGAGAATACCTAAAGCGAAAAGAGCAACTAAGCTTATGAAGGCTGTTAGTTTAAAACGTCGTCTCACTTAGTTTTCTCCTTTAATAATGCCAAATATTCTTCCAAAGTAATATTATGTTCAGTCATGTACTCTGCTGATTCTTTACCAACGTAGCGGAAATGCCAATCCTCATAACCCACACCTGTTGACGATGTCTTACCATCTGGGAAACGAAGAACAAAGCCATACTTTGGCGCTAACTTTTTGACCTTAGCCACAGTATCTGGATCTGCTTCATTTAAGCTGTCTACAGTACTCATGTCAATCGCAAGACCTGTCTGATGCTCACTAGCACCTGGTGGCTGTGAATAAGTCTGAACCTTCTTCTCTGCCTGAGACTCTGTCAAAGTCGGATCAGCAGCCATTTCCTGCTGAACATAACTGTTATAAAGTTCTGTCTGATAAGCAACACTACGATAACCTGATATCAAGTGATAACTTGGATCAATTTCTTGAGCAGCTGCTAAAAACTGCTTAACGTTCTTAGCAATTCTTGCATCTACAGAAACACCATCGACATTAGCAAGCTCAGGATTAAGTTCTTTAGACTTATTATCTCGATTTACCAAAAGCAATTCCCAGTCTTTAGGAGATACGTCAGGTAGTCCCTTTGTATCCTTGCTTTGAGTCGCATCGGTAGCTTGCTTACTACTTTTTGTTACTGATAATCCATTGGTTTGTTGGACCGTACGACTGACACCAAATACTGAATAAAGTCCTGCTGCAACTAAAAGAACTGTAATCAAGACACCACTGATAACCAAAAACCAGTTAGTTTGCTTTTTCGCCTTACGGCGACTTGGATAGTTATTTTTTACCATTTTCTTTTTCTATTATCTCTCGCCCAACCTGACGATAGGTCATATCGCCAAGCGCTTCTAATGTAAATTTACCATTTTCATAAGCAACAACAGTAACCGAACCGTTGTCCAATGAAGGATGCTCTACAGAAGGATCAATTAACCAAGCAAAGGTTGCAATGGTCATACCGTGACTAACAACGATAGCATTACCACCACCAGACCTCTCAAGATTTTCTGCAATAGCTGTAAACCCTTCTATAATACGTTTTCTGAGTACTTCCCAAGACTCTGCCCAACCAGCCGTATCCACATCAAGGATACCTTGTGCAAGCTCAGGATAAGTTACCTCATGTAACTCCTTACCTTGAAAAGCATCTGTTCTCGGTAGCACACCATAAAAAAGTTCACCATCATAGCCACCATCTAAACTACCAAAACACCACTCACGGATACGTTTGTCACGTTTATAAGGAATGGTTTCCAAACCCGTCTCACGTAAAATGATATCCATGGTTTGAATCGTTCGACCTGAATCACTAGAATATGCGGCCTTGAAAGAAATACCTGCTGCTTTCAGACCTACCCCCAATTCACGAATACCTTCTTCACCGAACGGAGTCAAAGGGCTATCAGACCAACCTTGTGCACGACCAATGGTGTTAAACATGGTTTTGCCGTGTCTCGCAATATACAACTTAACCTTACTCATAACCCCTCCTTCTTTCCGTCATTTTGAATTCATTATAGCACAAATCCACCCGACTATCTAGCTAGCAAAATCATCAGAAAATGCCTTACCAATTCGGTAAAGCACTTATCATCCGCTTAGTTTTTAAAGCTGTGAACAGGGGCTGGGATTTGGCCACCACGCGCAATGAAGTCAGCCGATGAAGCTTTGTTCACCTTCATTACTGGTGCATAGCCAAGAAGACCTCCAAGTTCCAACATGTCCCCTTCCTTACCATAAGGAATAATACGAACGGCTGTTGTTTTCTGGTTAATGACACCAATAGCTGCTTCATCAGCAATCATGGCAGCAATTGTTGTATCTGGCGTATCAGCAGGAATGGCAATCATATCTAGACCAACAGAACAGATAGCCGTCATGGCTTCTAATTTTTCAAGGTTAATATGCCCAGATTGAACCGCTGCAATCATTCCCTCATCTTCAGAAACTGGGATAAAGGCACCTGACAAACCACCAACCTGATTACATGCCATGATACCACCTTTTTTAACTTGGTCATTAAGAAGAGCTAGAGCCGCAGTAGTACCATGCGTCCCAACAACTTCAAGCCCCATCGCTTCAAGTACACGAGCTACCGAATCACCCACTGCCGGAGTTGGCGCAAGAGACAAGTCTACTATACCAAACTCGACACCTAGACGTTCGCTAGCCATTTGACCAACCAACTGCCCTACACGCGTGATTTTAAAGGCGGTTTTCTTAACTGTTTCAGCTAAAACATCAAAACTTTCACCTGGAACCTTCTCAACAGCACGTTGCACAACACCGGGACCTGAAACCCCAACATTGATTACAACATCAGCCTCACCAACACCGTGGAAGGCGCCTGCCATAAATGGATTATCTTCAACCGCATTAGCAAAGACGACCAATTTACCTGGCCCCATTGGATCTGCCTCAGAAGCCTCTTTGATGATACGTCCCATGTCACGTACCGCTGTCATGTTAATACCAGTCTTTGTTGAACCAATGTTGACAGATGAGCAGACAAAATCAGTCTCAGCAAGCGCACGTGGGATAGAATTAATAAGAATCTCATCACCTTTTTGGTAGCCCTTTTGAACTAATGCAGAGAAACCACCAATAAAGTTAATGCCAATTTCCTTAGCTGCTCGGTCTAGTGCCTTGGCAAAAGGTACATAATCTGTCGCATCTGTCGCCGCACCGATAATTGAAATCGGAGTAACAGAAACACGTTTATTAACAATCGGAATACCAAGTTCAGCAGCAATTTCGTCACCAACAGCTACCAAATTCTTAGCCTTAGATACAATCTTATTATAGACTTTTTCCGCCGCCTTATCGATATCTGAATCGATACAGTCTAGGAGTGAAATCCCCATGGTAATGGTACGAACATCAAAGTTCTGTTCCTCAATCATGGCAATGGTTTCTGTAACCTGTTTAATATCCATTTTAAACTACTCCTATCTTATAAGTTGTGCATGGCATCAAAAATCGCTGAGCTTTGGATGTTGATTTTGACGTTTAATGACTCACCAAAGGCTTCCAATTCAGCACGTAGGTGTGTAAAATCTTGTTTGTCTTCCGATGATACAACCGCCATCATGGTAAAGAATTCATCAAGAACTGTTTGAGAGATATCGTCAATATTCAAACCAAGTTCTGCGACCTTAGTCGCAACACCTGCAACAATACCTGCTTTGTCCTTACCTACAACTGTAATAATCGCTTTCATGAGAAGCCTCCATCATTTAATTTTGTATAATTTTAGCATATTTTGATTAAAAATGCTATTTTTTATGAAAATTGCTTCTTTTTTCTTGAAAAAGACGAATGTTTCCGAGAAATTCACCTAATATCGTTTATGAAAACATCCTCTCTTTGACCCAACTACTTGTGGATAAACTTGTTCACAACCTAAATAATTTCCTTCTTTTAAAACCTTGAAAAATCAACATTCAACACTATCAACAGACTTTTCCACAGCTGTGGATAAATCTGTTGGTAACTTGTCGATAAAGAAAAATATCGCCAAATTTCAGCGATATCTTAGCCTTATTTCCATTTTAGATTAACATGAGCATTCATTTCTTTATAGGCAATATCTATACGCTCTTTGGTTTCTTCGTCTAGTTTATTTCTGTATTTTCCACCTTTAATGAAATCCTCTAAAATATAGGTTTGATAAGTATATAAAGGATATCCCTCTGGCGAAGTTGTTCCCTTAGGTATACGGTTAACCCAGGTTGGATGTGCTTGAGCTGTCTTAATCGTGGTTTGACCATTCTTTTTCTCCAGAGTAACATCCATTAAGACACCCCTCTCTGTCCACTCTGCACTATCCACACCCTCCATAGTCTCTATGCGCTGGTTAGAGATGAAATTTCCCATTGAGTAAATAATGAGTTTCTGCTGTCCATCCTTTTTAACCACCTCAGACGGCTCAACCACATGAGGGTGACCTCCAAAGATAATATCTGCACCCCAATCAATCATCTTATGGTAAAGTGTTATCTGTTCATCTGTCGGTTCCAAACGATATTCCACGCCCATCTGTGGCATGATAACCGTAACATCAGCCTCTTTTTCTGCACGCTGAATCTCGGCTTTCATACGTTTTTCATCCAAATTCGATAAGTGGTCTGCAACCTCTTTATCCGTCAAGTTCGACTCTAAGCCATTGTAACCATAAGCATAGGAAAGTATTGCAACCTTGATCCCATTAACATTCTTGATGAGGAGTGGCGCCTTATCACGCACAGGATTTTCATAAACACCAACAGGGTCAATTCCCACCTCTTTAAAAGCATCAGCCGTTGTAAAAGCTCCCTCTAAACCAGAGTCCAAAATATGATTATGGGCCAAATCCATAACATCATAGCCAGCATCCTTAATAGCTGCGGTCACTGATTGAGGAGCATTAAACAAAGGGTAGCCTGACAAAGGATAATCAGGATTGATAGTTCCCTCAAAATCACCCAAGACCAAATCAGCCTGCTTTAACCATGGCTTCACATATGTAAAATTCTCCGTGAAATCATAGCTACCATCTGCTTGCAAGGCACTCATATAGAGACCGTCATGATAGAGCAAGTCCCCATTAGCCATGATACGTGCTGTCTGTACTTGATTCGAAGCACTCTTTTGCTGCTCATTTTTACTATGAATAATCAAAATTTCAAGAAAAAGCAAACCTAAGACAAGAGCAATCAATCCCATCAAAATCTTATTAGTCATCGCATTGTCATGCTTTTTAGCTTGGCTCTGTTTCATCATAATCTCCTTTTTCATACTCCTAGTGTAACAAAAAATGTTATCCATAGATGATCAAAAAGATTAATAAAAGGTTACATCTCAATTCCACGACGATTGAAAAGATCAGTTTTCTTATACAAGATAAAAACTCTACTTCATAAGAAGTAGAGTTCCCTTAATTATTAACGTGTTGGTTTATATTCCAAATCTTTGCCATGCTTAGCAACAAAATCTGTCATTTCAGAATCTGGAATTTGACGCAAGTAGAGATTAGCACGAATCGTTGCATCCTCCTCACGACAAGTGGACAGAACGAGGTATTTATCTGAAGCACTAACCTTCAAATCCTTGTTTTTAACATCAGCTGTATTATAAATAATATCCAATTGTTCCTTAAAGTCTTTATCATCTTTAAAGGACGTACGATAAAATGCTGTATCCTCCGGCACGATAACCATAGCCAGAGCTTCATAATAATACTTACGTTGAGGGGTTTCTATAACAACATATTTGTGGTTATCAAAGAACGACTGATCACTGTAATAGTTAACATCATTAAACATACGGTGGTCTTCTACCTGACTTCCTCGAGCATGACCAAAGAGCCAAGTCAAACGGTCACTAAAGTCTTTCTTATTGTCCATATCCATAAACACAGTACCAAACAGAGGTTCATTACCTCCTTCAAATGTTTTATCTAAATATGTAGAATTATCTTTAGTTTGTACAACCGGCTCATCCAACTGTGTACCAGGAGCATAAATATAGGCTATGGCGTCAGGGTTAGTTGCAGTAAGACCATCAAATTTGTTCTTTAAATAAGATTTTTCCTCATCTGAAATCTTATAAGTGCTTGCTTTTTTTGTAGTCAAAGCACTCTTAACGCCATTAGAAGATGACGCCTTTGGCGACATATACTGGAATCCAAGGAAAATCGCCAAAGCAGCAATCACTAAGGCTGAAATCCCAACAATCAGTTTTTTGAGAGATCCAGTAGATTTACGATTATGACTACCCATGAAATATGAAATCCTTTTCTTTATCTATAGAAAAATATCACCGAAGCCTAAGCCCCAGTGATATTCTTTTCAGCAATAACGATTAATTATTTAACAGCTGCTGTGTTTGGAAGAGTTTTAGCTTCTGCTTTAGAACCAGCTTTGTTTTCTTTAGCTGCTTTAGATTTTGCTTCTGCTTTTTTAACTTTTTCTGCTGAAGTTTGAGCTTTTTTCATATCTTCTTTTGATGGAGCAGTTTTAGCTTCTGCTTTATCATTTGCAGCTTTTTTACCATTAGCAATCAAATCATCTTCAATACGTTGATCATTAGTACGGTTAGCTTCTACACCACTCTCATTATAGTAACGTCCTTCAGCTTTAGCTGCATCAACGTAAGTTTGTTGAAATTTTTGAATGTACTTATTACGAACAGCGTTAGTTGCATTAGATAGAGCTTCATCATATTTAGATTGAGCAGCTGCCACATCTGACTCGTGGTTGTGACCTACAGTATCTTGTGCTTGAGCCAATGCATTGGCTGCCGCTTTAACTGTAGGATCATTTTGAGCTTCTGCTGCGATATCTGCTGAATGAGCATCTACTTGAGCATTAGCCTCTGCTGCTGCATCAGCCCAAGAAACATATGATTTTTGAGTTAATTGATTTGAGTTCTTTGGATTTTCACCTTGTGCAAAAACTTGAGTTCCCGCTGCAAAAACTGCAAGAACTGCTGCTGATGTAAGCAATACTTTTTTCATAATTATTTCTCCCCTATTGGATATTATATTCTTTATCAGGACTCCTGATATCTCCTGATATCTCCTGATATCTCCTGATATCTCCTGATATCTCCTGATATCTCCTGATATCTCCTGATATCTCCTGATATCTCCTGATATCTATCAGATTATAACACTATTTATAAATCTGTCAACATTTCTTTAAAACTTTTTTTAATATATTCTATAATTCGTATATATAAAGATGAAATACCAGCCTATTCTCACTATTCCTAAACACGAGAGTAAGAAACCTCCCCAAAGCTTAGGCACAAATAGATGAGATTGGTTTACTTTGAGTGATTAACCTCAAAGAGTAAAACTAAACCTATGGTCAAATATTTTAAAAAATTGATATTACCGTAGTTATTAGACTTTGAGTAAACAGCTTCTCCACACAAACTTAGACATACCTGTGTCACACTCGCAAAACAAGATAAGGTTTCGCTAGAAATAATTTCAGAAGCACTTACTCATAGCGACAAAGAAATTACAAAGACTTATAACAACACTAATGATCCCGTCAATCATACTGTAAGTGACATCGCATTTCGTAGCCAAAAAATGATGGTGTTAATTTTGTTAAAAAACGTCAAAAAAACACCCCATGGTGTGAACCATGAAGTGTTGTAAATACTGGATTGTAGCTGGTTCTTAACTTTTAGAGAACTGGCTAACTTTACGAGCTTTCTTAAGACCTGGTTTGGAAAGTATGGGTTTCAGTTGGACTAAAAATAGCGTAATATCAAGGATTTTCAGAACGATATCTACTGATTAATTTCATAAAATTTGAATCAATATTTTTTTAATAGGGGAATATACTACCTTCTTTTATACGATCACTTCCATTATCCCTTCAATCAGCTCCGTAAAACTTTTTGCCACATAGATAATTTCATCAGGGGCATGACTGTAGCAAATAATCTGCCCTTCTTGCCCCTCCTGGTCTGGATTAAAACCAAGCATGAGATAACAAGAATCGCAATATTCCGCAAAAGGAAGCCATTTTTTATTAAGTTGTTTTTTTATAAATTGAATTTGCAGTAAAATACTTTAATGTACTTTCTTTCATCTAAAGAAAAATCTCGTATTCATCAATTTTATTTTGTTATAGGTAAGAAAGAAGAATAAACAAGAAAAATACGGCATAAAAACCTATTCAGTTCATCGTCCTCACTCCTTGTCTGCTTCATTTTCTTTTACGAGATCGTTTTGTGAATCTTTTTCAGAGAGTTTTTGATCGATATACTTGTCAATGTTTTCGTAAAATTCCTTGGTCGTCTCACTATCCAATTTTGTCGAATTATGGACTTGATTGACTTTCAATTGAACAGATTGAATACCGTAAGAGGCTTGTTTTTGGCGAATGGTTTCTAATTCTTCTTCTGAAATCGGATCTCCAACAACCGTCAAGACCAATTCATTATTCCTTGACTTGTAGACTTGATTAATGACCGTATGATTGGCGAACTCTTCTCCTACAAACTGTTTGATCCCTTCTTTTCGCGCTTGATCCATCGTCAGAGTGACTGCCGAATAGCTGGCTGGAAGGACCAATAATACAATCAAGGATATCAACCCAATTCTCATTTTAATGTTTAGCTCTTTAAATGAACTTAAAGGAGATTTTCTCATCAAAATTCTTGTTCCAACAATATTGGTTAGCATGATAAAGACACAGTTGATCAAGAAAAGATAGAGAGCCCCAAATAAATATCGTACATTTCCATTAGCTAAACCATAGCCCGCAGTACAGATAGGTGGCATTAGAGCTGTTGCGATGGCTACTCCTGGCACGATATTGTTTGCTTCTTTTTTCCTTGAACCAATGACACCTGCTATCCCACCAGCAATAGCAATGACAACATCCCAAATGGTTGGAGAGGTTCGTGCAATCAACTCGCTACTTGCATAAGATAAGGGAGAAATCCAGAAATACAGAGTCGATACAAGCAAACTGACCAATACTTGAATAAATAAAACCTCTAGAGATTGTTTGATTAAACGCGTATCAAAAATAGCTAAACCGAATCCCAGTCCAACAATCGGTGTCATAAGAGGGGAAATCAGCATAGCTCCAATAATGACAGCTGTTGAATTCATATTTAGACCTATAGAGGCAATAAAAATCGCACACATCAAAATCACTGTATCTCTTAATCGAACATGAAGGTCATCATATAATTTTTCTCGGTATTCACGTGTTGAATAGTTTCCGGTCATTGGTTATTCCTTTTATTTCATATAATTTGTTTCCGCATGTATGATGGTAGAAAGACTTCTGTCCAATCTTACATATTTTTAATTTCCACCTGTAATTCTTTTGAACATTATCTTTTAAATATCTATCAGACCATCCTTGACATTATATCAAAAATTTTACAGTCTTTCTCTGAAGAAATCAATTAATTTAAATGATAGAGAAAAGAAGAAATTTTTGTTTCCTTCTCCGAAGAAGAAAAAACGATATCTCCTCTGAAAGAAGATACCGTTTTAATGCTTAAACATGATGAGTATGTTTAACAATCCATTGCTCCATTTTTATGTTCAACCAGAAGCCATAGATTCCAAACGTAATGATGGTTAGAAGAAACCACTTAATCCAGTTACCGAACAGTTGTGCTCCAGTCCCGTCAAAGTATAGACGTTGACCATCCACTACCGTATGTTTGGTTTTCCAATTTTGTACCATGCAAACCGCCCAAGATGTTGCGATACCAAAGGTAAGTAAGCTAATTAGGGCTGCTAAGATAAAGGATCCAATATAATCTAGGATTCCTCCGTCAAAATAACTTTCTTTCATTTTGTCTCCTTTATTTTTTGACTATATTCTAGTCATTTGCTAGCATAACATTTTTTTACATTTAGACAATCTTACGATAACTTCTTGAAGTAATTATAAAGATTAAAACATAGATAAGGGCAAAGACACCACAAACGGAAAAAGTTACAGTTAACATCATAGCTGTATCCACAACCTCAATGACCTTGAGGATCAAATTTAATATGTGATAAGAAAATGCTAGATGGATAAAGGAAAAGATTACATGAAGGAAAAAGACAGTCAAGACTTGCTTGTTAATAGTTTGCTTGATTTGTTTTTGATCCAAACCAACCTTTTGCAAGATGACAAAGCGTTCACGAGCTTCATAACCTTCTGAGATTTGTTTATAGTAGATGACTAATACAGCACCAACTATAAAGATAATGGATAGGAAGATAACGATAAATAAGAAACCACCAAACATTGCATTGACTTCTTGGCTATTATTTGCTTGACTGGATCCGTTAACAACGCTTTCCTGATTTTCAAAATGAAACGATTATTTATAAGGAGAGAACAAATAAGGAGAGAACAAAACTTGTCCTCTCCAGAGTATGACTTTTTGGTAACCCACTACAGTTGACAAAAGAGTCTGAATTTGGTGTGAAAAGTGGTGTGGATTTTGTTAAAAAACGTCAAAAAAACACCCCATGGTGTGAACCATGAAGTGTTGTAAATACTGGATTGTAGCTGGTTCTTAACGTTTAGAGAACTGGCTAGCTTTACGAGCTTTCTTAAGACCTGGTTTCTTACGTTCAACCATACGTGCATCACGAGTAAGAAGTCCAGCGCGTTTCAATGAATCGCGGAAGTCTGGATCTACTTGAAGAAGTGCACGAGCGATACCGTGACGGATCGCACCTGATTGACCAGCGTATCCACCACCTACAACGTTAACGTGTACGTCGTATGAACCTTCAGTTGAAGTAACTGCGAAAGGTTGGTTGATAACGAGACGAAGGTCTGCGTGTGGGATGTATTCTTCTACATCTTTTTTGTTAACTGTGATTTTACCAGTACCTGGAACCAAACGTACGCGTGCAACGGCGTTTTTACGGCGTCCTGTACCTGCATATTGTGCTTGTGCCATTATATTAGTGCTCCTTTCCTCTTAGAATTAGATAAGTCCTGAGATATCAAGTACTTCTGGTTGTTGTGCAGCGTGAGTGTGCTCACCGCCAACGAAGACTTTCAATTTCATACCTTGTGCGCGTCCAAGAGTGTTGTGTGGAAGCATACCTTTAACTGATTTTTCAATCAAACGAACAGCATTTTTAGAACGAAGTTCACCTGCTGAGATTTGTTTCAATCCACCTGGGTACATTGAGTGAGTGTAGTAGATCTTATCAGTTGCTTTTTTACCAGTCAATTTGACTTTTTCAGCATTGATAACGATTACGAAGTCACCTGTATCAGTGTGTGGTGTGAAAGTTGGTTTGTTTTTTCCGCGAAGTACGCTAGCAACTACTGCAGAAAGACGTCCAAGTGGCACATCAGTTGCGTCAACGACATACCATTTACGTTCAACTTGGCCTGGTTTAGCCATAAATGTTGTTTTGTTCATGATTTCTCCTATATATAGTTCGATTTTTGTTTACGAGTGATGGGTGTTCCTTCCCATCGAAAAGTATTTGGAAGGTTCCGGGGCCTTTCAAATGGGGTAAACAATACCGTTTAACATAATATCAAAAAAACACGTCCAAGGCAAGTCATTTGGAGGTGTTTTTTTTGAATAAAGTTATTTCTTATTGAAATTTTTCATATCACTTTGTGACATTACATTATCTCCGGTAGCATATACAGTACCATCTGAGGAGAGAGCAACAATATGTTGAAATCCAGCACTAACTTGGATAATATTTGTCCATCCAGAAATATCATATTTTACATTACCACTATTCCTATGAGCTTCCACTACTGATCCGTCTCGTTTCAAGCCTATTACATTAAACGCACCTGCACTTATCTGAGAAATATTATCCCACCCTTTCACTTGATCTAAAATTGAATTATAATCTGAAGAATATGAATTCTTAACATCAGTCACAACCACACTTCCGTCAGATTTAACTCCAACAGAAAAATTGTGACCCGCACTTACCTGTACAATATCACTCCATTCAGAAACATCTAACGCCCCTGATGTGGAGGTTCCTGCAGACACCACTGTACCATCTTCTTTTAATCCAAGTATCGCTCCTTGGCCAACACTTATTTGTTTAATACTATCCCAAGATTCTACTTCTGAAAAATTTTCTTTAAATAGCACTGAATTTACAACTACCGTTCCATCTTCTCTCAATCCAACAATAAGGTCGCCAGAAGTATCAGTATTTGTATCAATTTCTTTAATATTACTCCAACCCAAACTTGAGTTGGAGAAAGTTGACGATCTGATTACTGTTCCATCTTTTAGTAAGGCTACATAACCATCACGTCCAACAGCCGCAATTTTCTGTACATTCGAAATATTTCCTTCTCCATAGCTACTAAATGGTTTTGTATATTCAAATTTACCATTGTCTCTTAAAATAAATGTCTTATTAAAACCTGCATCTACTTGTTTAATTTTACTTGCCGCATATGCTGGCATACTCACAAAAAGACTTACTATCATCAAAGAGAGCAACACAATCTTCTTATTTTTAATAATAACATACCTCTCTTTCTATCTAGCTTCTTTACCAATCGTGAAGACGGCCAAGGTATCTGGTCCGACATGGGTAGAAATAACTGGTCCAAGTGGCATAATAAGAACTTGTTCAATGCCGTCAACTGATAACAATCGTTCTTTTAGATTCTCCGCAGCTGCAAAATCATTAGCATAAGCGACAATCGCTGTGCTATGTCCAATATCCTGAGTAGCATTCAAGACCATTTCTTTAATGGCTTTTTTACGCCCACGGATTTTAGCCAAAGGAACCAACTTACCTGAAGCGTCTAGCCAAAGAAGAGGCTTGATATTAATCAAACTACCAATAATTGCTGAGCTCTTAGAAAGACGACCTCCACGCATAAGATGGTAGAGATCATCAACTAAGAAATAGGTCCGTAAACGTGGCAGAATGTCCTCAATCATGGCTTTCGTTTCGGATAAACTCTTACCCTGGTCACGAGCTTCTGCCGCCAAGATAGAAAGATAACCTTCTCCACCTGCTGCCGCCAGGGTATCTACAATCTCAATGACAGCTTCTGGGTACTCATCTAAAATCATGTCACGCGCCATAACAGCACTTTGATAAGTACCTGAAAGCACTGATGAGAAGGCAAGATAAAGAAGAGCATCACCATTTTGAACATGACGACGAAAAACCTCTTCAAATTGACCAACATTCACCTGACTTGTGGTCGGTTGACCTCCTTCTTGCATAGCTTCCAAGAGACGGTCACTCGTTAATCGATTGGGACCAACGGTCTCATAAGTAATATCATCGAGCGTAATGGTCAGACCAATAAGTTCAACATCATTCTCCTGAGACCATTTTTCATCTAGATCTGCTGTTGAATCTGTCAAAATTTTAAATGTCATATATCCCTCTATTCTATTTCATTTAAAAGGTTCTGTAATTTTCCTAATTGTGTTTCATCCCATGGACGTAACTTGGGGGTTGTTAAGTCAATATGTGCTGACATCTTGTCTAAGTCCGACTTAACGGTATTAACACGCTCCTCCAACTCACGCGCTGAAACACGTAAAGCTCCTTGAGAAAAGATGGCCCACTGTTCATTCAAGTCACTAGTCGCCACTTCAACTAGATTTTGAACAGTATTCATTTCAGCTGCTGAGCGCTCAATATAGCTATCGGCTGTCTCGTCTGCCTCAGTAAAAATAACACTAACACGGTACTGATCATAGCGCTGACGGCTCCCTGGAACAAACTGGGCATCAAACACACAGATGATATCAATATGCTCAAAGTTGGCATAATGATTGAGCTTACGAATCAGTGTTTCACGAGCTTCGTCAAGCTGATTGGCCTTAAAGAGTTGACGGGTTTCTTGCCAAAAGGCAATCATATTATAACCATCAACCAGAAGTATTCTTTTTTTCATAGTTACAATCGGTTTCGATAAACTTCATACATAAGAACTGCAGCTGCCACACTGGCGTTTAGGCTCTGCACATGGCCACTCATAGGAATAGTAATCATCTCGTCAACTTGTTTCTTGATGTTAGCAGAAATTCCCTTACCTTCATTACCAATGATAAGAGCAAGCTTACCAGCTGTGTTCCATTTATGAGATGGTGTACCGTCCATATCTGTACCAAATACCCAAAAGCCTGATTCTTTAAGTTTATCAAGGGTTTGGCTCAGATTAGTCACTCTCGCAATCGGAATATGCTCCACTGCCCCTGTTGATGTCTTGGCAACGACAGGGGTTACCCCTACAGCACGATGCTTGGGAATAATAACTCCTGTCACCTGGGTAGCATCAGCCGTTCGTAGGATAGAACCAAAGTTATGAGGATCATTAAGTCCATCTAAAATGAGAATCAGAGGGTTCTCCTCTTGCTCAGCCTTATCCATAATAACTGAGAGATCAGAGTAAGCGAACTCTGACACACGAAGGACAAAACCTTGATGAACAGCCCCACCTGTCATATCAGACAAGGTCTTCTTCGGTGTCCAAGAGATGGAAACCTTCTTTTCAGCTGCCAAAGCCTTAATAGCATCCACATTTTTCCCTCGAAGATCGTCTTGAATATAGAGTTTGTTTCCAGTATTAGCTTCTAGACTCTCCGTTACAGCATGCACACCATAAACAATATCTAGGCTTGATTCTTTAGTTGTTTTCATATGCCCATTCTATCATAAAAAAAGCCCTCTTACGAGGGCAAAGCATGTTAAATAAATGTAATTACTACTAGATAAAGCACTAGAAGAACCAGAACAAGCGTTGCAGCAGCCAAAACCTGCTTACCAATTGTATCTGGATCTGCAATTGATTCTGCAATCTTTCTCTCAGCCTAGGTAATGGTTTTACCTACTGTTTGGAAGATGTCAATTGAGTCTGTGCTTGTTGAACTGTTTCCGGAAATCTCTGAGATAAGTCCGTCTGTAAAGGTTACTTTTGACGAATAGGTCAAACTCTCACTCTGTATTTTTATCCAACTGACTTATTTCTGCAGTTGTCGATGCAAGAGAGCTAGCAGTTTCTTAAGCCACTTCAGATGTTGCGCTTGCCTCTCCTCGCTCAGATGCAGCTACTGATCGATCCTCACCAAAATCTTGGACACGAGCCTCTTCTGAATAAGATGTAGTCATAGAAACACTCGTCTCTACAATATCAACTTGAGAATGTACCTCAAGAAGACCCTCATCTGTCTCACTTGAAGAGACAACCATCAATGACGTTGAGGTCCCACTGAGCTGACTTGATTGGTTGGTTCTGCCTTGGCTTCAACTGAAGAAAAATCAACTTACGGAGCTGATGCCTCACTATTAACATAATCTATTATTTTTTCACAATCTAGATTAATTTTAAATAACAAAAAATCCTGCTCTCAGCAGAATTTTTAGATTTCTTTCTCAACTTCATCAATGCACCAAGTAACCAACTCTTCTAGGCGGTCGACATCCTCGGTCATATGAAGATAACCCATAACTGCCTCGAAACCTGTTGACATTTTATAGGTAATAACATCCGTATTTTTAGCCTTGGTATGACTCTTAGCATTACGACCTCGTTTGTATATGTCCAGCTCTTTTTCAGTCAAAAGCTCTCGATCTATCATTTTTTCAATGAGGCTAGCTTGAGCCTTGGCGGAAACATAGCGTGTAGCTAGACGATGCAATTGATTTGGCTTAGTCTGTCCTTGAAAAATCAGGTGACGGCGAATGTATAAGGAATAAACAGCATCTCCCTCAAAGGCGAGAGCAATACCGTTAATAAGGTTTACATCAAGATGTTTAGTCACGTGTCCACCTCACGCCCTCCTTGGTATCAAGAAGTTTGATACCTTGAGCAGCTAACTCATCACGAATGCGGTCTGCTGTCGCAAAGTCCTTGTTAGCACGCGCTGCCTGACGCTCTTCAATGAGTTTTTCGATATCTTCATCAAGAACTTCTTCTTCGAAAACAATACCGAAAACTTGGAGCATTTTTTCAAAAGCATCTTTAACAGTTTCATCATAGTTGCCTGAATTAATCCATTTGGCCATATCAAACAGAACAGTCACACCATTTGCCGTATTAAAGTCATCATCCATAGCCACCTGGAAAGCATCAAGATAAGTTTGCAACTCATCTTGATTCACCTGATCTGTCAAGGGAAGACTGTGCGTATTTTTCAAATACTTGAGATTGACTTCAGCATCATGGATAGCTTTCTCGGTAAAGTTAATTGGTTTACGATACTGTTGTGTCGCTAGGAAGAAGCGAAGCACTTGCCCATCAACCGTCTTAAGCATATCATGAACAGTCACAAAGTTACCCAAGGATTTTGACATTTTCTCATTGTCCACATTAACAAAACCGTTGTGCATCCAATAATTAGCGAAGGTCTTACCAGTTTGGGCTTCTGATTGTGCGATTTCATTAGTATGGTGTGGGAACTCAAGGTCCGCACCTCCACCATGGATATCGATAGTATCCCCAAGGATTTCAGTCGCCATAACAGAACATTCGATGTGCCAGCCTGGACGTCCAGGTCCCCAAGGACTTTCCCAAGAAATCTCTCCTTCTTTGGCAGCTTTCCAAAGGGCAAAATCCAGAGGATTTTCCTTACGATCTGTCTCAGCATCCGTACGTCCGCTAGCACCAATTTCAAGATCTTCCAAGGTCTTATTAGCTAATTTTGCATAATTTTTTGACTTAGCTACTCGAAAGTATACATCACCTTCAGCAACATAAGCAAAACCTTTATCAATCAAGGTTGACACAAATGCAATAATTTCATTCATGTAGTTAATAACACGAGGATTTTGTGTCGCTGGTTTGATTCCAAGTTGTGCGGTATCTTCCATAAAGGCTGTGATAAACTTGTCTGATAATTCTTTGGTCGAAATACCAGCTTCATTGGCTGCCTTAATAATTTTATCATCTACATCCGTAAAATTGGAAATATAGTTGACTGTATAGCCACAATACTCAAAATAACGACGAATAGTATCAAAAGCTACTGCTGAACGGGCATTTCCGATATGAATATAATTGTAAACTGTTGGTCCGCAGACATACATATTGACAACATTTTTTGTCAAAGGTACAAAATCACGGAGCGAACGTGTCATCGTATCATAAATTTTAATCACTTGAGATTCCTTTCAATTAATTGGAAACTATTTTTTATCCTTGACATGGTTTAGGTACAAACACAAGAGTATAACGAGAATTATAATCCAAATAGCCGCAACTAGCTGACCTTGAGCCAAGAGAGACATAGCTGAAAGAAAACTCCCAACTATATAGAAGACCAAAAAAGGATTGTCCTTGAAGAATTGTTTCATTACTCAAATCTCACTTGTGTCGTTGCTTAAAAACAAGACCGACCCATAACAGAGCAATGCAAAACCATAAGGCGGCCATACTATAATCTGCTCTATGTAAAGCAATGTAGACAAGGGCAAGGGGGCCCACGACCGTCAATCGAGTCACCTTTGAACTAAAGAGTTTCATCTTTTTCTGTCCTTATAGACGTGATGAGTGAAAGCTTGCTGCTTTTAGAAGATCTTCTAGCTTTTCGCTATAGTATTCACGACCTTCCTCAATGTCATGAATCACTTCTTCATCCTTTTTACCGTGAACACGTACGACTTTAGCAGGGACACCAACTACCGTAACATCTTCTGGGACATCGGCAACAACCACAGCTGCTGCACCTACCTTAGCATTTTTCCCAATCTCAATAGGACCAATAACCTGAGCATGGGCTGAAACCAATGCACCCTCACGAACGGTTGGGTGACGTTTTCCGACATCTTTACCAGTACCACCTAAAGTAACACCGTGATAGAGCATAGCTCCTTTTTCAACCACAGCTGTTTCACCAATGACAAGGCCAGAACCGTGATCAATAAAGACACCTTCAGCAATCTGAGCCCCAGGATGAATCTCAATCTGAGTCCAAAATCGCCAAAATTGACTATGCATACGAGCTAACAGTCGACAATGGTGGCGCCAGAGAAAATGTGAGATACGATGAGCGGCCAAAGCCTTTAGACCAGGATAGGTTAAAAGAACCTCCAAACTTGTCCGAGCCGCTGGGTCATTTTTCTTTACAATATCAATACTTTCTTTCCACCACCCCATATAGGTCACTCCTTATATCATTATTGTTTACTGTCGCCTTATTATCTTTTTCAGAGGTTTGATAATACTAGGATTACTTACTATCATTCTCAAAATAAGCCCAATCGATTAACTCAGGCTGGTCATCAAAAGGATTGATGACAATACCTTGAACCTTGTCCAACTCATTTTCGCCTGTTGAAGGCTGGTAAATTTCTGACAGTGGCCATTGCAAAATCGTCCCTTTAGCCTTACGGAAAGGTAGGCCAAAAGTTTCGTTACCGTACCATTTTGCAAAGCTCGTTAAGTTCGTAAACACTGGCACATAACTCTGTCCCTCTGCATTCGACATGGTCGCAAAGAGACGGTCATCCTGGCCATCTTCCTCGCGTTTGTGAATGAAGGCTGGAACAAGATAAATCTTATCTTTAGGAGCTGCCTTTTGGTTTTCCTCACCCAAAAGATTATTTAAGGTCTGAGTGAAATAGTTGATAAACTGGATGAGTTCACTGCTTGCAAAAAGAGTGGTATTTGAGAAATCACCATCCTCTTTTAAATTGAAAGCAAGACCAAAAAGCTCTGCCTGAACCAGTTGTGTTAAAACATCTAAGCTCGAACGTTCTACCCAAGTTTGCTCTCGAGCACTCTCTTGAGTAGCTTTAAAAGATTGTAGGTCCTGTTCACTAGTGAAGACAGGAACAACCTTCTTGCCTTCTACTTCAACTGCGTAGAGGTCTTGGGCAGCCAAGACGGGAGTACGTTGTAGGTGATTAATCAAAGCCAGACTGGTTAAAAAGTGGTCTGGTTCCGTTAAAAACTCTCTCAAGGTTTCATCAAAAGCTTGCAATTCTTGATTTTCTGTCATTCTTCTGTCTGTTCTTTCATTTCTGATTTATCAGGATTTTGCGGTGCTTTACCATTTTCATTATGGTGGCGTGGTTTGTGATGAGAACGACGGCGGTGACGATGCTCTCCTTCATTTTCCCCGTCTTCAATCTTTTCGGGCTTAGGAAGCAAGGTCTTAATTGAGGCATCGATACGTCCTTTTTCATCGATTTTGATAATTTTAACAGTTACCATATCCCCAACCTTAACCACATCTTCGACACGCTCAGTGCGTTCCCAAGCTAGTTCTGAGATGTGGACGAGAGCATCTGTCTTATTAAAGAGATGGACAAAGGCACCGAACTTTTCAATACGCACAACTGGTACAGTGTAGACCTCGCCAACCTTTGCTTCACGTACAAGATCGGAAATAATTGTTTTGGCACGGTTAATAGCATCCTGATCACTAGAGAAAATCTGAACAAGTCCCTCTTCATCGATATCAATAGTGACACCAGTCTCAGCAATAATCTTGTCAATTGTTTCGCCACCTTTACCGATGACAACCTTAATCTTGTCAACAGGAATTTGAATACTGTCAATCTTAGGCGCTGTTGGTGCCAATTCTGGACGTGGCTCAGCGATTACTGCCTCGATAACATCAAGAATCTCAAAACGAGCTACCTTGGCTTGAGCTAAAGCTTCCTCAAGAATAGCAGGTGTAATACCTGAAATCTTAATATCCATCTGAAGAGCTGTAATACCTCGACGTGTACCAGCCACCTTAAAGTCCATATCGCCAAAATGATCTTCCAAACCTTGAATATCGGTTAGAACAGTGTAGTTAGTTCCATCTGAAATAAGGCCCATGGCAATCCCCGCAACAGGTGCCTTAATCGGCACCCCACCGGCCATAAGAGCTAAAGTACCTGCACAAATAGAAGCCTGTGAAGAAGACCCATTTGACTCCAAGACTTCGGCTACCAAACGGATAGCATATGGAAACTCTTCAACGCTTGGAAGAACTTGAGCAAGGGCTCGCTCACCCAAGGCTCCGTGACCAATTTCACGACGGCCTGGTGCACCGTAACGTCCTGTATCACCCACCGAATACTGAGGGAAATTGTAGTGGTGAAGGAAACGTTTCTTATACTCTGGATCCAAACCATCAATAAGTTGTGTATCACTCATAGGGGCTAAAGTCAAGACTGATAAGGCCTGGGTTTGTCCACGTGTAAAGAGACCTGAACCATGAACCTTAGGAAGAAAGTCAATCTCTGCGTCCAAAGGACGGATTTCATCCACACGACGACCATCAGGACGAACCTTGTCTTCTGTAATCAGACGGCGCACTTCAGCATGTTCCATCTGCTCAAGGATTTCTACCACATCACGTAGAATAGTTTCCTTATCTTCATCTTCTGCAAAGCGTTCTTGATAAGAAGCGAGGACCTCTTCTTTAACAGTCTGGGTTGCTGCTTCACGCGCCAGTTTTTCTTCCACCTGAACAGCCTTAGCTAACTGATCATAATAAGCCGTTTCGATTTCGACTTTCAATTCAGCATCAACTTGGAGTAGTTCAACCTCAGCCTTTTCCTTACCAACAGCCGCAACAATATAATTTTGGAAATCAACCAACTCTTGAATAGCTTCATGTCCCTTCAAAAGTGCTTGCAACATGATGTCCTCTGACAATTCCTGAGCACCTGATTCTACCATATTGATGGCTTCCTTGGTACCGGCCACTGTCAAGTCTAACTGTGAAACGTCTTTATCTGATGCACTTGGGTTGATGATGAAATCTTCCGCTGCATAAGCCACTTGAACCCCAGCAATGGGACCATTGAAAGGGATATCCGAAATAGAAAGTGCTAAAGAACTCCCAAACATAGCTGCCATTGGCGCACTAGCATTTTCATCATAAGAGAGAACAGTATTAATGACTTGAACTTCGTTACGAAACCCCTCCGCAAACATAGGACGAATAGGACGGTCAATAAGACGAGCAGTCAAAGTGGCGTCTGTTGAAGGACGGCCTTCACGCTTATTAAAACCTCCCGGGAACTTACCAGCCGCATACATTTTTTCCTCATAATTAACCTGTAATGGAAAGAAATCTGCAGTTGCCATCTTTTTAGACATAACAGCTGCTGACAATACGGTTGTATCTCCATAACGTACTACAACGGCACCATTAGCCTGCTTGGCTACATGTCCCACTTCCACAACAAGTGGGCGTCCTGCAAAGGTCATCTCAAAAGTTTGTTTAGCCATGTTTGATCCCTCTTTTTATCCATAACCAGCCCCACAAAAACGAACTGGTCAACTTTATATCATTCATTTGATATAACTTCCATTTTACCATATTATAGTCGAAAATGGCAGAGCTTCGGCATAAGTTGCACTCCAAGCTTTTCTCGATTTCAGATATTTAAGTGGTTTTGTGATATAATAAACACTTATGAGAGCCAAAGGAATGACTATGAAAAAATTACAACACATCATTATGATTACCTTAATCTTAATAGGCCTAGCAACACCTGCCCTAGCACAAGAGCAGACTGATGACTTCAATGTTGCTGCAAAACATGCGATCGCTATCGAAACCACTACAGGAAAAGTGCTCTATGAAAAAGATGCCACCACTCCTGATGGTGTTGCTTCAATGACGAAAATCCTGACAGCCTACATGGTCTATAAAGCTGTTGATCAAGGTAAAATTAATTGGGACACTGAGGTAGATATCTCAGACTACCCATTCAACCTAACAGTTGATTCAGAAGTTTCAAATATCCCACTAGATTCTCGAAAATATACTGTCAAACAACTCTTAGATGCCACCCTCATTAGTAGTGCCAACAGTGCAGCAATTGCTCTAGCTGAAAAAATCTCAGGAACAGAGAGTGCCTTTGTTGACACTATGACAGCCCAACTTAAAGAATGGGGCATTACAGATGCTAAATTATTTAACGCTTCTGGTCTAAACAATAAATACCTTGGGGATAACCGCTATCCTGGCTCTAAACCAGATGACGAAAATACTATGAGTGCTCTAGATGTTGCCATTATTGCAGACCACCTCATCAAAGACTATCCTCAGGTACTTGAAATCACCAAGCAAACCGAAACTGATTTCGAAGGTGACAACAAATTAACGACACACAACTACATGTTGGAGGGGCAAGACAACTACCGTGAAGGCGTTGATGGACTCAAGACTGGAACAACCGAACTTGCAGGGGCATCCTTTGTAGCCCACTCCAATGAACATGGCATGAGTTTGATTACCATTGTCATGAATGCAGATAATGGTGGAGAAGATGAAGCTGCCAGATTCACAGCCACAAATGAGTTGCTAGATTATGTGACTCAAAACTGGGAAATCAAAACCCTCAACACCAAAGGACAAATCGTCAAGAAAAATGATATTAAGGTAGCCGATAGAGACAGTCAAACCATCTCTGCTAAGCTCGAGTCAGACCTTATAGTCGTTCAAAAAATAAACAGCAAAAATGATGCTGTTAAAATCAAAGCAAAAACTATAACAGCACCTATCAAAAAAGGCAACACTATTGGAACAGCAACCTTTGATGATAAGGATCTCGTAGGAACAGGTTACATCTCTGATCCCCCTCAAATTTCGGTAACAGCCAACCAATCTATCAAGAAAAGTTTCTTCTTAAAAGTTTGGTGGAACCATATCGTTAATTTCTTTACAGGAAATAAGTAAACACAAAACTACCTTTTAGATATCAAAAGGTAGTTTTATCTTGCCTTCAAAATTGGTCTTGTAAGTAAAAGCCCATTCTCAACACCTTAAGTTCCTCTCAAAATATGGTATAATAAATATCCAAAACACATGAAGGAACAAACCATGAAAAAACTGATTACGCTCATGATGACCTTCTTACTCTGTCTGGGAAGCGTAGCCCCTGCTTTTGCAGCAGATAAGAAAAAAGGATATGATGCCGCAGCCAAACATGCCATCGCTGTCGAAGCTAATACTGGCAAAATTTTATACGAAAAAGATGCCACTACCTCTACAGGGATTGGCTCTATTATCAAGCTCCTAACAGCCTATATGGTTTATAAAGCGGTAGATCAGGGAGACCTCAAATGGAACAGCAAAGTTGATATTTCTGACTATCCCTTTGAACTAACTGTCAGTGCCGGAGTATCTAATATTCCACTAGATGCCCGCAAATACACTGTCAAACAACTTCTTGACGCAACCCTTATTGCCAGTGCCAACAGTGCATCTATTGCTCTAGCCGAGGAAATCGGAGGAACCGAAAGTAAGTTTGTCGACATGATGAAAGCCCAACTTAAAGATTGGGGTATCACTGATGCCAAGATTGTCAATGCCTCTGGTCTCAATAATTCTTACTTAGGTGACAATATCTATCCAGGCTCTAAATCTGACGAAGAAAACACCATGAGTGCTAAGGACGTTGCTGTCATTGCGCAACACGTGGTGAAAGAATATCCTGAAATTCTCGATATCACTAAAAAAACTGAGGCTGACTTTGATGGTGTCAACAAACTCAAAACCTCCAACTATATGCTTAAGGGACAACCTAGTTACCGTAAAGGAGTTGATGGTCTAAAAACAGGTACCACCGACTTGGCTGGTGCTTCCTTCGTGGCCCACTCAAATGAAAGTGGCATGAGCATTATCACAGTCATTTTGAATTCTGATAATACCGATACTGATGATTACGCCCGTTTCACTGCAACTAACGACCTACTTAACTACGTAGTCTATCATTGGGAAAGCAAGACCATTGCCAAAAAAGGACAAGCCATCGGTAAAAGTCAAGCCTCTGTCCTTGATGGTAAATCTAAGCAAGTCACTGCCGTCGCTAAGTCTGACTTTAATATTATCCAAAAAATAGATGCCAACAATAACAAACACATTAAAGTCACTACCAACCAGATGCAAGCCCCTGTCAAGGCAGGAGACAAGGTGGGAACAGCCACCTTTGAAGATAAGGATCTTGTAGGAGAAGGCTACCTACCTAATCAAGGCATGCCAAGCATGGAACTGGTTGCTGGTAAAGAAGTTAAGAAAAGCTTCTTCCTCAAGGTTTGGTGGAATCACTTTGTCACCTTTGTCAACGAGAAACTCTAATACTTACAGTCGAGCGTGGCTCGGCTTTTTCTTTTACACCTACTTTACAGAAAGATGGGCTCTACATTGATTCCTATTGACACAAAAAAAGACAAACTACACCTGTAATCTGTCTTTTTGTTTGATTTTTACACTACTGTAAAGGTTAATTTATCTTTCGAGCAGCCGATTTTAAGAGTTTGTCCACTAACTACTTGGTTACCTAGTAAGAGCTCAGATAATTTATCCTCCACTTGAGTTTGAATCGTACGACGTAATGGACGAGCACCCATCTCAACATCATAGCCATCTTTAGCTAAATGCTTAAGGGCAGCTGGTTGGAATTTCAAGTCAATCCCTTTTTCAGCCAAAGCTGATACCAACGGTTTCACCATAATCTTGACAATCTCACGAAGCTGCTCTTCCTCAAGACTATGGAAGACAACCTTCTCATCAATACGGTTAATAAATTCTGGACGGTAGGCTTTCTTAAGTTCTTCCATAATACGTGACTGCATAGCTTGGTGATTATGAGAAATTTCTTGGGCTCCAAAACCAACGGTCTTATCATCACGAAGAGCAGTCGCTCCCAAGTTTGAGGTCATAATGATGATAGTGTTTGAAAAGTCAACCTTACGACCACGGCTATCTGTCAAAACACCGTCATCCAAAACCTGTAAGAGGATGTTGAAAATATCTGGGTGAGCCTTTTCCACCTCGTCAAAGAGGAGAACTGAGTAAGGCTTATTGCGAACTTTCTCTGTTAATTCACCACCCTCATCATATCCAACATAACCTGGAGGAGCACCGTTAAGTCGGCTAGCCGCAAATTTTTCCATGTATTCTGACATATCAAAACGAATCAAAGCTGACTCATCATCAAAGAGAACTTCCGCCAAAGCCTTGGCCAATTCTGTCTTACCAACACCAGTAGGTCCAAGGAACATGAAGGAACCAATCGGACGTTTTCCAGTACGAATACCTGACTGGTTACGACGAATAGCACGACTAATCGCCGAAACTGCTTCGTCTTGACCAATAACACGTTTATGAAGCTCTGCTTCCAGATTCAAGTAACGCTTGCTATCTGCCTGAGTCATCTTCTCAACAGGAATACCTGATAGACGACTAAGGGTTTGCATAATCTGATCTGCATCTACCAAGGCAGGTTTTGGTAATTTTGCTTTTTGGCTAGCTTTATATTGTTTAACAGCAGCCTTCATATCACCAGATAGAAGTGCTTCATCCAAAGATGTTATCTCACGTTTGGCTTCTTTTTTGATACGACCTTGAACAGTTGCACTCGCTTCATCTAAAAGATCAATGGCAGAGTCAGGTAAGTTTTTACTCGTCAAATAACGGTGGGCTGCCTTGACCGCTGTCTCAACTGCATCATCAGTAATCGTTACACGATGATAGCCTTCATAAGACGAACGTAGGCCTTTTAGAATATCAATCGCCTCAGCTACACTTGGCTCCTCAATTGTAATCTTAGCAAAACGGCGAGAAAGAGCTGCATCTTTCTCAATATGCTTCTGGTACTCAGCTTGAGTAGTTGCTCCAACCATATGAAGGGTCCCACGTGCTAGAGCAGGTTTCAAAATATTCGCCGCATCTAAGGTACTATCAATACCTGAACCAGAACCAATAATCGTATGCAGTTCGTCAATAAAGAGAATGATTTTTCCATCAGCTTCAATCTCATCAATGATTTGATTCATACGTTCTTCGAAATCGCCACGGAAACGTGTTCCTGCAACCACACTCATCATATCAAGCTCTAAGATACGCATATCAGCCAACTCAAAAGATACTTCGCCTGAAGCAATACGTTGTGCCAAGCCAAGCGCAAGTGCCGTCTTACCAACACCTGCTTCACCCACAAGAACTGGGTTATTCTTTGTTTTACGACTCAAAACCTGAATCATGCGTGAAATTTCTTTCTCACGTCCAATAACAGGATCAAGGGCACCTGACTCGGCTACTGCCGTTAAGTCTTTGGTGTAATCTGACAGTTCCCCAGTAGAAGATTGAGGAGGCTGCATCATATTAGCAAAATTTCCTGATGCCTTTGATTTTTTAGGCTTACGAAGGTCATGAATGGCCTTCAAATCTTGCTTACTAAGACCTGCGTAACGCTCCAAAGAACGTCGTAAATCGATAATGCGAGGCTTATCGCTGTCATCCTTATATTGAAAACCAGCAACTTCAAGGAGACGACAAACCATCAAATCCTTATGAAGAAGGAAGGCCATCAATACATGTTCAGACCCTACCTCTACAGCACCAGTCACACTAGCAATTCCCTCTGCCTCTTGCAACATAGCCTCTAAAGCATGTGACTGTGCACGTAAATCGATAATATCTGATTCAGACAAGTCTTTTGGACTTTTCTCCATCGCTAGTACAGCAGCGGTCTCAATCTCTTCCGCACGAATACGGTCCTCAAAATCAGTAAAGGTTAAGTAGGCTACAGATCCTGGAACCTCAACCATAGCCAGAAGCACATGCCAAGTCTCCAAGAAAGGACTTCCAAAACGCTCTGCCTCAAGCTGAGCACGATGGAAAATGGCCTGCATTTTTCTTGAATATGTCGTCATCTAATTTCCTTTTCTATCCAATCTAAGTAATAGCGAGCGTAGAATACGCGAACGAGTAGCAGCCGCATCTGCGCCTAAAACATCATCACTAGCAGTTGCTAAAATCAAATTTCCCTCACGTTCAGTGATGATTTTTTCATCAAAAAGCAACTGAATCAAGTCTGTAAATACCTGCTCGCTGAGCTGATCTGCCAAATTTTGCAGCAAATCATTAATCATATGGTGTTTGTCGGAGAATCTAACTTTGACAATGCGAATATAGCCGCCACCGCCACGTTTACTCTCAACAATATACCCACGACTCTCTGTAAAACGAGTCTTGATAACATAGTTAATCTGACTTGGTACTACTTGAAAAGCATCTGCCAAGTTCGACCGTTGAATCTCAGCAGTTCCAGACTGGCCCAGCAATTCTTTAATATATTCTTCTATACTATCTGATGTATTTCTTGCCATCTTAATTCCTCCAGTCTAATTTGACTATAACTGACTATTATTATACCAAAAATGTCAGCTCATGGGAAACTATACTCTCGAAAAGCTTTTTAAAGTTGTCATTAGAGAACATATAAGATACAATAAATAAGACTAAAATATTAGGTAACTTAAGGTGTTTGATTCAAATTTTCTATCCACTTTGACAGGCTGAGACCTATCTAATCCAACAAGTACTTTTTAGCACTTTCGCAGTAGTACTAGTCTTATCACTCTTGATAAAGCTCATCTCACTTTGAGTCTTATCTCTTATTTATTTCCCTATGAAAGGTTACTCATGAAATACATCATTGCACTCTTAATCTCTATGATTCCTTTAGTGGAGCTCCGTGGATCTGTTCCTGTTGCTATCGCCTCAGGTATTCCTTGGTGGCAGGCCCTCATTCTTTGTGTCATTGGGAACATGATTCCAGTCCCAATTATCTTCTTCTTCGCCCGCCGTGTTCTCGAATGGGGGGCAGACAAACCTCTGATTGGTGGCTTCTTTACCTGGTGTCTTAAAAAAGGTCATAGTGGGGGTCAAAAACTTGAAAAGGCTGCCGGCGATAAGGGTGTCTTCTGGGCCCTACTACTTTTTGTGGGAATCCCGCTTCCAGGAACAGGAGCTTGGACTGGTACTCTAGCAGCATCTATCCTAGATTGGGAGTTTAAACGTAGTGTTATTGCTGTTATGCTTGGGGTTATCCTTGCAGGTATCATCATGGGAACACTCTCTCTTCTACTTGGTGTAAATACCTTCGCTCATTAATTACTTTTTCAACGTCTGGGACATTCTCAGACGTTTTTTAATAGCAACAAAAAAGAAGCTACGATTCATTCACGTAACTTCCTTTCTTTTTATCTAGCAACTAGAATTAGTTGTTAAGGGCTGCTGCCATTGTAGCTGCAACTTCTGATTCAAAGTCGTTAGATGCTTTTTCGATACCTTCACCAACTTCAAAGCGAACGAATTCTACTACTGAAGCGTTTACTGATTCAAGGTAAGCCTCAACTGTCTTGCTGTCGTCCATGATGTAAACTTGAGCAAGAAGAGTGTAAGCTTGGTCAACTTTAGTGTTGTCAAGCAAGAAGCGGTCCATTTTACCTGGGATGATTTTATCCCAGATTTTTTCTGGTTTACCTTCAGCAGCCAACTCAGCTTTGATATCTTCTTCAGCTTGAGCAAGAACAGCATCAGTCAATTGAGCTTTAGAACCATATTTAAGGTGTGGAAGAGCTGGTTTGTTAACCATTGCACGGCTTTCGTTATCTTGATCGATAGCGTGGTTAAGTTGTGCCAATTCATCTTTAACAAATTGTTCATCCAATTCAGTGTATGAAAGAACAGTTGGTTTCATCGCTGCGATGTGCATTGAGATTTGTTTTGCAAGAGCATCATCTCCACCTTCGATAACTGAAACAACACCGATACGTCCACCGTTGTGTTGGTAAGCTCCGAAGTGTTGTGCATCAGTTTTCTCAACAACTGCAAAACGACGGAATGAAATCTTTTCACCGATAGTAGCTGTAGCAGTTACGTATGCAGCTTCAAGAGTTTCACCTGAAGGCATAGTCAATGCAAGTGCTTCTTCGTTGTTAGCTGGTTTACCTTCAGCAATCACTTTAGCTGTTTCGTTTACCAACTCAACGAATTGAGCGTTCTTCGCAACGAAGTCAGTTTCAGCGTTAACTTCAACAACTGCTGCAACGTTACCGTTAACGTAAACACCAGTCAAACCTTCAGCTGCAACACGGTCAGCTTTCTTAGCTGCTTTAGCCATACCTTTTTCGCGAAGCAATTCAATCGCTTTTTCGATATCACCATCAACTTCAACTAATGCTTTTTTAGCGTCCATGACACCAGCACCAGATTTTTCGCGTAATTCCTTAACAAGTTTAGCTGTAATTTCTGCCATTTTGTTTTTCTCCAAATTTATTTTATAAAATTAAGGGGCTGGGCTGAGCCCCGCCCCTTAGGTATTTGTCGTATCTTTAGTGGGCATCATACCCTAACTAATCCTAAAGATTAGTTATTGTCCCCTTCGACAACTTCAACGATTTCTTCAATTGAATCAGCTGCAGCTGCTTCTTGGAAATCTGCAGAAGCATCTTCCCCTTGGTTACCTTCGATGATAGCGTCAGCCATTTTTGAAGTGATCAATTTAACGGCACGAATAGCGTCATCGTTAGCTGGGATGATTACATCGATCTCATCTGGATCAGCGTTTGTATCAACCATTGCTACAACTGGGATACCAAGTTTTTTAGCTTCTTTAACAGCGATTTGTTCTTTGTGTGGGTCAACGATGTAGATTACATCTGGAATACGAGGCATATCTTCGATACCACCCAAGAATTTTTCAAGACGTGCACGTTGTTTGTTAAGAAGTGCAACTTCTTTCTTAGGAAGAACTTCGAAAGTTCCATCAGCTTCCATTTGTTTGATTTCTTTCAAACGAGCGATACGTTTTTGGATAGTATCCCAGTTTGTAAGAGTACCACCCAACCAACGGTGATTGATGTAGTATTGACCAGCACGAGTTGCTTCTTCAGCAACTGCTTCAGCAGCTTGTTTTTTAGTACCAACGAACAAGATTACTGCATCGTTAGCTGCTGCTTCACGAACGAATTCGTAAGCTGTGTCAGCCATTTTTACAGTTTGTTGCAAGTCGATAACGTGGATTCCGTTACGTTCTGTGAAGATGTATTTAGCCATCTTAGGATTCCAGCGACGAGTTTGGTGACCAAAGTGAACACCAGCCTCAAGAAGTTGTTTCATTGAAATTACTGCCATGAGTATTTCTCCTTAAAAAATTGTTTTTTCCTCTTCTAAGCTTTAGACTTGCAGTCCCACCTTGCGGCAACAAGACCACAATCGGCTTAAAATGAGTATTTGTCACTCTAGGTAACTATAGTAGTTTATCAAAAAAAGTGATATTTGACAAGCTATAAAATCAATAACCTCATTGGAAAAAACATGCTTTCATTAAAAAATAAAATCGTTTTCTTTAAGATTAATAAGTATTTTGTTTATAATTAGGATTTCAAAAATAGAGGATGACATTATTTTGTCATTAGTCGGAAAAGAAATTATAGAATTTTCAGCACAAGCTTCTCAAAATGGGGAATTCATCACTGTAACAGATGAAAATATTAATTGTCCAGATATCGTTCAAGCTTTTAATATTATGGCTGTTTTGAACCTAAATATCACACATACTATGATTGAAGGTGGAATGTATTAGGGTAAAGTCAAAGCGAAAGGTATCTTGTCTGTTCCTACGGTTTATAAAGACCAAGAAGAATTTACATCTGGTCGTGCAAGCATTGAACAGCTTGTAGAAAAACTCGACGGCCCACTTGATGCTGATTCTTTCGCTGATAAAGGTGTCTATGATGTTTTGATTATTGGTGGTGGTCCTGCTGGAAACAGTGCTGCAATTTATGCTACCCGTAAAGGACTAAAAACTGGTCTTTTAGCAGAAACCTTTGGAGGACAAGTTATTGAGACAGTTGGTATTGAAAACATGATTGGTACGCTATATACAGAAGGTACTAAGTTAATGGACCAAGTTGAAGAGTATACTAAATCTTACGACGTTGATATCATCAAAAGTCAATTAGCTACTGGCTTTGAAAAGAAAGAACTCATTGAAGTAACACTGGCTAACGGTGCCGTTTTAAAATCCAAAACTGCTATCCTAGCTCTCGGAGCCAAATGGCGTAATATCAACATTCCTGGCGAGGAAGAATTCCGCAACAAAGGTGTTACTTACTGCTCACACTTTGATGGTCCACTATTTGAAGAGAAAAATATTGCAGTTATCGGTGGTGGTAACTCAGGTTTGGAAGCGGCTTTAGATTTAGCCGGTATCACTAAACATGTTACGGTCTTAGAGTTCTTACCTGAATTAAAGTCAGATCAAGTCTTACAAGAACGAGCTGCTAAAACGGATAATCTAACCATTCTTAAGAACGTTGCAACAAAAAAAATTCTGGGTCAAGATTATGTGACTGGTTTGAGATACGTTGAGCGTGATACAAATGAAGAAAAACATCTTAACCTTGAGGGTGTCTTTGTTCGAATTGGTCTTGTACCAAGTACTGCTTGGCTCAAAGACAGTGGTATTGAACTCAATGAACGCCAAGATATTATCGTTGATAAATTTGGTTCAACAAATATCTCTGGTATTTTTGCAGCAGGTGACTATACTGACAGCGCCTACAAACAAATCATTATTTCCATGGGGTCTAGTGCTACAAATGCTATCGGAGCCTTTGATTACTTGATTAGACAATAATCAAGACATACGTGTTAGTAATCTATATACAACAGTTATAATTAATACAAAGAAGTTGAATGTCTTTCAGCCTCTTTATTCTTTATGTTTCTTGTAGATGGACAGTTTGAACAATCAATCAGTCAATTTGATGAAAGAGGCTTGACGAATCTTTGTTTTTTCGATAGAATGGTATCTGTTATGGCGGTATAGCCAAGTGGTAAGGCACGGCTCTGCAAAAGCTTGATCGTCGGTTCAAATCCGTCTACCGCCTTCATAATATGAGGACACCTTAGGGTGTCTTTTTTCATTGTTGCATATAAAAATACCCGAAGCTAGAAAGCTCGGGTATTCATTATTCTTATTTAATCGCTTCAATCAAAGCTTCCGCTTGATTCTGAAGGCTTTCAAGAACTTCTTCTGTTGCTACGAATTTTCCATCTACCCAGGCTGTATCATTTACACGTGTCGCTGTAAAATCACCAACTACTTGGGTACGGATAAATGGTAACAATTCTTTGTAGGCATCAAAAAGTTGATTGTGACCACCATTAGCAACTGATGACACGGTTACAATCTTATCTTGAAGAGCTGATGGCCCTGAAGGAACTGATAGATCAAGGGCGCGGCTTAGCCAGTCAAGCAAATTTTTCACTGGCCCAGGAATTGAGAAATTATAAACCGGTGAGAAAATCCAGATTGCATCTGCTGCCAAGACCTGTTCTCGAACTTCTGCCAAAACAGGAAGAACCGGACTTTCTAAATCCTGATTAAAAACAGGTACTTTACTATAGTCAAGATAAGAAACATTAGCTTTATCAGCTAGCATTTTCTCAGCTTCTTCTGCTAATTGGTGGTTAAATGATCCCTTACGAAGAGAACCAACGATAAATAGGATATTTTTCATGATAAATTTCCTTTGTATTTCTAACAATCATTTTTACTACTACATAGTAATATAATTGATTTTATTATAAATATAAAGAAATATGCTCAGACATTCTTAAATTTTTTCAGAAGCTCTACCAATTGTGACTGTTCGTCAGGAGACAAAACGGAAAAAGTCTCCTCAATTGCTCGCTGATGTGGGGGAATTGCTGCTTTGATAATACGGCGGCCCTCATCCGTCAAATCAATCTCAAAAGCACGCTTATCTGTTTGACAGGCTTTTCGTATCAACCAACCCTTTTTCTCCATGTTTTTAATGACGACAGTCATATTACCCGAAGTAGCAAGCATGCAATCAATTAATTCACCAATCTTCATACGCCCCTTGGCATTAAGTACATCCATGACCCCAAATTGAGTTGGTGTCAAATTAAATTCTTTGAAGGTCTCAGAAACCTTGGCATCGATGGTACGAAAAGCCTTACGCATAACAACCATACTTTTTACAGCTATGTTTTTATCTAAGTCACTCATTCCTAGTCCTTCCCAAATAGATGCTATTTTTACTACTCTACCACAGTTTTTCTAAAAGTGGTATATGAGAATGAAAAAATAAGAAAAAGAGTCCTTAGATATCTAACCAATATCTCAGAACTCTTTCATTTCTAACTATTACGATTCCAAAAAAGGGCTAATAAGATAACAGCACCTAGTACCGAAGGAACGATAGCAGTATCTGCTAGCATCGGTCCCCAATTTCCAAAAAGAAGCTGACCAACAAAAGCACCTAACCATCCAACAAAGGTCTTACCAATACAGCCCATACGTTCACCCCTATTTGATATAGCAGAGGCAATAAGGCCAATTAGAAAACCAACTATCATACTTCCAATCATAAGAAATCCTCCACGATACTTAAATCACCCAATCCCCATTTCGGAAGATAGGCACACGACTACCATCTTGGCGGATACCATCAATATCCATTTGATTTGAACCAATCATAAAATCTACGTGTACATCAGAACGATTAAGACCAGCTGCTTTAAGCTCCTCTTCTGTCATGTCTGCTCCCCCCTCAACACTGGTAGCATAGGCTGCCCCAATAGCTAGATGGTTGGAGGCATTTTCATCAAAAAGGGTATTAAAGAAGGTAATACCAGACTGCGAAATAGGACTTGGATCTGGTACCAAGGCACATTCACCTAGAGCACGCGCCCCATTATTGTTGAAGACGAGATTCTTCATCACTTCGTCACCTTGGTCTGCTGTAATATCTACAATTTCACCATCTTTGAAGGTTACTTTGATTCCCTCAATAATATTACCATTATAACTTAGTGGTTTTGTACTTGAGACATAACCATCTGCACGCCGGAAATCAGGAGCTGTGAAGACTTCTTCTGTCGGCATATTCGGCAAGAAACCTTCACCTTGGGTATTGATAGCTCCTGCTGACTCCCAAACGTGGTTTTTCGGCAAACCAAGGGTCAAATCTGTTCCTGGTGCTGTGTAATGAAGGGCTGAGAATTGCGCCTCATTGAGTATACGTGCTTTAGCATCTAAACGGTCAGCATGTTCCTTCCAGGCATGTACAGGATCCTCTTCGTAAACACGACAGGTCTTGAAAATTTGGTCCCAAAGTAAATCTACGGCTTCCTCATCACTCGAAGCATCAGGAAAGACCTTCTTAGCCCATTCCTTACCAGCTGCAGCAGCTACAGTCCAACTAACCTTATTAGACTGAGTTGCCACCTGCATAGGTTTAAAGGCTACCCCAGTAGCCTTAGCATGAGCAGATAGACGTTCAGGAGCGACACCATTAAGGGCCCCTGGATCTGAAGAACGAACTCCTAAGCGACTTGCCTTTTTGGCCAACAAATATTCCATCTCAGCTTTTTTATAAGCAGGAACCTCTTCAATGCGGTCCATATCGGCATGTAAGAAGCGCTCGCGATTAATAATATCATCCGACCATTGAACAATTACCTCAGCTGCTCCTAAAGCATAGGCTTCTTTTACTAAAAGATGAGCTAGCTCTGCTTGCTCTACATCTATACTCAAGGCCACCGTATGACCAGGTTGTACATTAATCCCATTGGCAACCAATAATTTAGCATATTTTTCAAGATTTTCTTTAAAATGTGATAAAACCATGATTAACTCCTTGAAACTATAATTTTCTATCAGTATACCATAAGACGAAGAAAAAAGTTTTCTATCAGCTTTGGCTTTTTATCATCACATACAGATACCTAAACAAAAAGAGAACGGAGACTGACTCCATTCTCTCAAAGTTGATGACAATTCACTTTAGCCATTAAAAGAAATCATCAAAAAGACTTAACTGATTATCTTCTGGCATATTTCCTAGAATGCCCATTTCATCCAATTTTTCAACCAAGGTTGATGATAGGCCTCCTCGTTTACGCAATTCTGTTTTGGAGAGAAATTCCCCTTCTTCACGCGCAGCAACTACTTGCTTCGCAACGTTTTCACCCAAACCTTCAAGTGCGATAAACGGAGGAATCAAGGTATCTCCTTCAATCAAAAATTCAGTCGCCTGACTCTTATAAAGATCTAACTGGCCAAAAGTAAAGCCACGTTCTAACATTTCATTGACAATTTCAAGCGTTGTAAACAAGTCATTTTCAACATTAGTCGCTTCATTTCGTTGGCGCTTCTCCTTAATATCTTCCATTCGAGTTTTAACAGCATTGAGCCCTGCAGACATCGTCTTAAGCTCAAATGCTTTGGCTCGAATCGAGAAGTAAGCACAATAGTAATAAATAGGATGGTGCACCTTGAAATAAGCTACACGAAGGGCCATCATAACGTAAGCAGCCGCATGGGCTTTAGGGAACATGTACTTGATTTTACCACAAGATTCAATATACCAGTCCGGAACATTATTTTCACGCATGGCTTGAATATAACCATTTCGCTCTTCTTCAGAAATTTTCAACCACATTCCCTTACGCACACGTTCCATAATGGTAAAGGCCATCTTAGGATCTAACCCTGCATGCATTAGGTATACCATGATATCATCACGACAACCGATAACTGTTTTCAAGGTGGCAATACCTTCCTTAATCAAATCTTGTGCATTACCCAACCACACATCTGTACCATGGGATAAACCAGATAACTGTAAGAGTTCTGCAAAGGTCGTCGGATGCGTCTCATCGACCATACCACGAACAAAGTTAGTCCCAAACTCAGGGATCCCCAACATTCCCGTTGAGGTCCCAATTTGTTCAGGTGTTACCCCTAAAATCTCAGTCCCTGAAAAAAGTTTCATCACATCCGGATCATCTGCTCGAATATCTTTTGGATCAATTCCTGATAGGTCCTGTAACTTACGAATCATAGTCGGATCATCATGCCCCAGAATATCTAGCTTCAACACGTTCTCATCGATATCGTGGAAGTTAAAGTGAGTTGTCTGCCAAGCAGCAGTTACATCATCAGCCGGATATTGAACAGGTGTAAAATCATAGACATCCATATAATTTGGAATAACAACGATACCACCTGGGTGCTGACCTGTATTTCGCTTAACCCCAGCAGCACCCATAGCCAAACGATCAACCTCAGCATCACGATAGAACTTATTGTAATCACGTTCGTAACCCTTGACAAAACCATAAGCTGTCCGATCTGCAACAGTACCTACCGTTCCAGCACGGAAGGCATATTGCTCTCCAAAAATATCACGTACATCCAAGTGAGCCGACGGCTGATCATCTCCTGAAAAGTTCAAATCAATATCAGGAACCTTATCCCCATCAAAACCGAGGAAGGTCTCGAAAGGAATATCCTGACCATCCTTTTTATACTCAGTTCCACATTCTGAACATTCCTTATCAGGCAAATCAAAACCAGAGCCATAAGAACCATCCGTGATAAACTCTGAGTGTTGACATTTAGGACATAAATAATGAGGTGGCATAGGATTTACCTCAGTAATTCCAATCATTGTTGCAACAAAACTAGAGCCAACAGACCCCCGAGAGCCAACCAGGTAGCCACGTTCATTTGAACGGTTTACCAGCATCTGTGATGCCAGATATATTACGGCAAATCCATTACCAAGAATTGAGGACAACTCTTTCTCAATCCGCAAGTCAATAATGTCAGGCAAAGGATTACCATAAAGCTCAAATGCTTTAGCATAAGTCATCTCTGCAACCTGTTCTTCTGCACGATCAATGAAAGGTGTGTACAAGTCTTTTTTGACAACCTCAACCTCTTCAATTTGGTCCGCCATAGCCTGCGTATTAGTTACAACAATTTTATAGGCTAAGTCTTTTCCTAAAAAGGCAAAGTCATCTAGCATCTCGTTAGTTGTCCTAAAATGCGCTTCAGGTAAAGGAGCAGGTTTCGCATTTTCTCCCTTACCGATTGGCCTATTAATCATGGCTCCTTGTCCCAAAGCACGAACAATAATTTCACGATAAATGGCATCTTCAGGATTGATATAATGTACATTTCCCGTAGCCAGCACAGGTTTGTCCAGACGATTAGCAACTTCAATCAAATCTCGAATCAGTTGTTCTATAGCCGCCTCATCCTTGATTAAATCCTTTGCAATCAAGGGAGCATAAATTGCCGGTGGCATAACTTCAATAAAGTCATAATATTTAGCAACTTCAACCGCCTTATCAATACCGTGAGATAGAAGCGTATCAAAAACCTCACCATCAGCACAAGCAGAACCTACAATAATTCCCTCACGATACTCATCTAAGACCGTACGAGGAATACGTGCTACTCCCTCAAAGTATGAAACATTTGATAAACTTACCAACTTAAAGATATTCTTCAAGCCAGTTTGATTCTGAACATATAGCGTTGCATGTTTGACACGAGACTTTTTATACGAATCTTCAGAAACCAACTCCGTGTTCAACTGTTCCAGATTAGTCAAACCGTGCTTATCAAACACATCTTTTATAAAGATAAACAACAGACGGCCCGTAGCTTCCGCATCATAATTGGCCATATGGTGGTGGTCCAACGCCACACCAAACCGCTTCGTCAAAGGACCCAAACCATGACGCTTATACTCAGGATAAAGATTTCGTGCAAATTCTAAAGTATCAATAACCGGTTGTGAAATTGTTGGTAACTGATGTCTTTCGTAATTGGCATTCATAAAACCAACGTCAAAGGTCGCATTATGAGCCACTAGCACAGTTCCTTGACAGAATTCTTGAAACTCCTGTAAAACTTGGACTAAAGGTTTAGCACCTTTTACATGATTATCAGTAATACCCGTCAACTCAGTAGTAAAAGCAGAAAGAGGATGCCCTGGGTCTATAAATTCATCAAATTGCTCAACAATATTACCTTTATGCATTTTTGATGCCGCAATCTGAATCAAATCATTATGAACAGCAGACAAGCCCGTTGTCTCAACGTCAAATACAACATAAGTTGCTTCTTTTAATTCCAAATTCTGGGAATTATAAACAATAGGAACTTTATCCTCAACAAGATTGGCTTCAAGACCAAAAATAGCCTTAATACCAGCTTTCTTAGCCCTATGGTAGCCATGAGGAAAACTCTGAACATTAGCGTGATCAGTTATAGCAACAGCTGGATGCCCCCAAGAAGCAGCAGTATCAATAAGCTCTTCCACAGTTGGCATGGCATCCATAGTCGACATGTTAGTATGTGCATGAAATTCCACACGCTTTTGTCCCTCAGGCATCAAATCCTTGCGAGGTGTGTGCGAAATCTCTTTGATATCTTGTACATTCATTGTCAGACTATGAGTGAAAGGATTATTCTCGATACGACCACGAACCCTAACCCAGTTCGCCTTTTTTATCATATCGAACTTAGCGAGCTCATCACTATCTTTTACCCATCGTTGCATAACAAAACTAGAGGTATAATCAGTTACCTTGAAATTAATAATAATTCTACCAGTCTTAGTTTCACGTTGCTCTACATCAAAAATATATCCTTCAAAAACAACACGATTCTCTTCAGAATTAATATCAACCATTGGCGTTATTTCAGCCTTATCAAAACTAGCTTGACGTTGACTTTGTTTCTCAGCAAAATTTTGGGACGGTTCGCTCACGGGTTTCGGTGCTGGGACACTTTCAAGAATAGATTGAAGCGCTTGTCTTGCTTGAGACTCAGCTTGTTCTTGTAAAAAAACCTTATTTGTTTGGTAAGCCTCTTCAAAAGAAGATGAAGCTACCTTATCTTCGACAACAGAAATGGATACATCAGATAAACCAACTTGAGAAAGAGATTTAGATATCAAAGAAATAAATCTATCCTGTAAATTTTCCTTTATAATATGCTCTGGAGCCTTAACAATAATACTATTATTCGAAATCTCAACATCTAGATTTGAGAATAAAGAATAAATAGAAAAGTGAGACACTTTTAAACTATCTAAAGCATATGAAAAATAATCCCCAAGTAATGAATCATCGCAAGCAGTAGTAACTAAACGAATCTCAAAAAAAGCTTTGGCACCTAAAGAATTGAAGGAAGAATGAAGTAAACTATCAAAAAGAGTAAAAGACTCATAAGACAGAACACTAGGAAAAGAAAAAACAAAAAACCACTGGCGCTTTGATTTAAATAGCTTTACTGTTTCGATAGAACCATCTTTAATTTCTTTAAAAGCATCGTGATCCTCAGGAAAACGAATTTGTTTTAAGAGAAGCTGAAATTTATTAAACATAAAAAATAAACTCCTATAGACAAAAAAACACTCCTTAAGGAGTGTAACATATACCGGCGGCCGGGGTCGAACCGGCACGTCCTTGCGGACACTGGATTTTGAGTCCAGCGCGTCTGCCAATTCCGCCACGCCGGCAAAGTATAACTGGGGTAGCTGGATTCGAACCAACGCATGAGGGAGTCAAAGTCCCTTGCCTTACCGCTTGGCTATACCCCAAAAATATAGGCGAATGAGGGGAATCGAACCCCCGAATGTCAGAGCCACAATCTGATGTGTTAACCACTTCACCACATTCGCCACTTTACTAACACGGGCAGTAGGAATTGAACCCACACTGAAGGTTTTGGAGACCTTAGTTCTACCTTTAAACTATGCCCGTAACTATGGAAGGGGAGGGATTCGAACCCCCGAACCCGAAGGAGCGGATTTACAGTCCGCCGCGTTTAGCCTCTTCGCTACCCTTCCAAAATATAAACAAATGGCGCGAGACGGAATCGAACCGCCGACACATGGAGCTTCAATCCATTGCTC
>OBUN01000072.1_pt1 | contig 50604 bp, 38 predicted proteins | sample 1475851 | NCBI WGS metagenome assembly OBUN01 (sample SAMEA2579932, study PRJEB22360) | human gut metagenome | reverse complement strand
GGGGCTGGTGCGGTCGGCGGGGGGTTCCCCGGCGCGGGTAGCCAGCGCCGACGGACGATGGCCAGCGGCGCCAGCGCGACCAGGGCAATCAGAAAACGAAAGACCAGCAGCGCCATCGGCGAAGCGTTGTCCAGTCCCCAGCGGGTGAAGATGGCCGCGCTGCCCCACAGCAGCACAAAAATGGCCGTTGTCGCCTGCGAGGCGAGCAGAGAATAGCGAACGTGCATAGCATGCTCCAGAACGTCAAACACAAGGTATCAAGCGTCATACCGGCAGGTAAGCGCCTGCTAAAGACGGCGTTAAGCGTCGAAAACAACCCGGTCTGGAGGGGGAGGCGGTGGGCAGAGCGTGGTGAAGCAATGATGAAGCGCAGACGTCATCCACCCCGCGTCGAAAGCGGCGCCGGGCAAAGTCTCACCAGAGATGGCGTAATGCGTCATGGAATGCCTCGTGAAATGTTTAATCAGAATCCTGGCACAGGCCGTTCGGAAGTGACAACTGCCTTTTATGGGTGATCTCTCGACTGGTTGTTTATTTTTAATCGTAAATAAACGTAAAGGCGGCCTCGGCTTATTCAGCCGTTCTTTTTAATCGGCTATAAAACAAAGCAGTCTGCTTGCTACTTCGAAAATAACGATATGAAGCCAAAACTGACGCATGCTCTCTTTTTAATTCCTTTTTTGTTGTTGGCAGGATGCTCCTCCTCACCGAAACAGGCAAAGAACACAAAATCTCATGCGGATATGACCATTGATAGCGGATCGGACGATCTGATCCCGGTGGTGGCGGCCCTGCATGATCAGATGCACACCTGGCAGGGAACCCCCTATGAATGGGGCGGTACTGAACAAAGCGGCGTCGACTGCTCGGGTTTCGTCTGGCGCACGTTGAAGGATCGCTTTAACCTGCCGATGGAGCGGATCACCACCCGCGAGCTGCTGCACATGGGCGTGCGGGTCAATAAACGCGATTTACGTCCCGGCGATCTGGTTTTCTTCCGCACCCGGGCCGGGATGCACGTTGGCTTTTACGATACCGATCATAATTTCCTTCACGCCTCGAGCAGCCAGGGCGTGATGCGCTCTTCGCTGGACAACCCTTACTGGGAATCGGCGTTCTATCAGGCGCGTCGTCTGCCGAAGGAGTATAACGCGCAGATCACCATGAACAGCGACACCCTGCATCTGGCGAAGAATCGCCGCTAAAAAAAAGCCGCAGCCAGGGCTGCGGCGGGTGGTTCTGCGGTCAATCAGAACTGGTAGGTCATACCCAGCGCGACGATGTCGTCATCGTTGATGCCGAGTTTGTTATCGCTTTTCAGCTGGTTGATTTTGTAATCCACGAAGGCGTTCATGTTTTTGTTGAAGTAGTAGGTCAGGCCCACGTCAATGTAGTTAACCAGATCTTCACTACCCACCCCTTCAATATCTTTCCCTTTCGACAGCACATAGCCGAGGGACGGACGCAGACCGAAGTCGAACTGATACTGCGCCACCGCTTCAAAGTTCTGCGCTTTGTTGGCAAAACCGCCGCTGATCGGGGTCATTTTGCGGGTTTCAGAGTACATGGTCGCCAGGTAGATATTGTTGGCGTCATATTTCAGGCCGGTCGCCCAGGCTTCCGCTTTCGAACCCTGGCCGCGGGCCAGCAGATTCTGATCGTTGGTACGGTCGGAGCTGGTGTAGGCCGCGCTGACGGCGAAGTCGCTGCCGCCGAAATCATAGCTTAATGAGGTACCAACGCCGTCGCCGTTCTGTTTCTTCGCTTCACGGCCTTCGTTTTTACCCTGGTACTGCAGGGTCATATCCAGACCATCCACCAGACCGAAGAAATCGGTATTGCGGTAGGTCGCCAGGCCGCTGGCGCGTTTGGTCATAAAGTTATCGGTCTGGGCAGAGGAATCGCCGCCGAATTCCGGGAACATATCGGTCCAGGCTTCCACGTCGTACAGGGCGCCAAGGTTACGACCGTAATCGAAGGAGCCGTAGTTCTTCAGCTTCACCCCGGCGAATGCCAGACGGGTTTTCTGGCTCGAGTCGCTCTCGGTTTTGTTGCCCGAGAATTCAGATTCCCAACGGCCATAGCCGGTCAGGTCGTCGTTAATCTGCGTTTCGCCTTTAATACCGAAACGCACGTAAGTCTGATCGCCATCTTTGCTGTCATAATCGCTGAAGTAGTGCATGGCTTTGATCTTGCCGTACACATCCAGTTTGTTCGCGTTCTTGTTATAAACTTCCGCTGCCTGCGTCGCTGTTGAAGCCACAAAGCCCATCATCATTAATGCCAGAGTACTCTTTTTCATTATTCAGTCCTGGTGATTTATTTATACGCGCTATTCAATTGCGGGCGCTCGCCCATCAAAAACAGGAGGTTTTTTAACGCCGGGAGATTAAATATTTATGACAAGGTGGAACTTTTTATAAAAAAGAGTATTTAAATGTATCTGACATATTTTTGTCACATCCCCTCTCCAGAATGCCCGATCCCGCGCAATAAAATGGCGCGCCCGCCGCCCCGGGTGTTGGCAAGCGGGCCGACTCCTGCTACAACATCAGCTCGATATCGATATTCCTTTTGAACGGCAGAGAATCATGAGTGAAAGCCAGACGCTGGTGGTAAAACTGGGCACCAGTGTTTTAACAGGCGGGTCCCGCCGCCTGAACCGCGCCCATATCGTCGAGCTCGTGCGCCAGTGCGCACAGCTGCACGCCATGGGACACCGTATTGTCATCGTGACCTCCGGGGCCATTGCCGCCGGGCGCGAGCACCTTGGTTACCCGGAACTGCCCGCCACCATCGCCTCCAAGCAGCTGCTGGCGGCGGTGGGACAAAGCCGTCTGATCCAGCTGTGGGAACAGCTGTTTTCTATCTATGGCATTCACGTTGGCCAGATGCTGCTGACCCGCGCCGACATGGAAGACAGAGAACGGTTCCTCAACGCCCGCGACACTCTGCGCGCGCTGCTGGATAACAGCATCGTCCCGGTCATTAACGAAAACGACGCCGTCGCCACCGCGGAAATCAAAGTGGGCGATAACGACAATCTCTCCGCACTGGCCGCGATCCTCGCCGGGGCGGATAAGCTGCTGCTGTTAACCGACCAGCCAGGCCTGTTCACCGCCGACCCGCGTAGCAACCCGCAGGCGGAGCTGATTAAAGACGTCTACGGCATCGACGACGCGCTGCGCGCCATCGCCGGCGACAGCGTCTCCGGACTCGGCACCGGCGGCATGGGCACCAAGCTGCAGGCCGCGGATGTCGCCTGCCGCGCGGGGATTGATACCATTATCGCCGCTGGCAACCGCCCGGACGTCATCGGCCATGCGATGGAAGGCCTGCCGGTAGGCACCTGCTTCCACGCTCAGGAGTCTCCGCTGGAGAACCGTAAGCGCTGGATCTTCGGCGCCCCGCCGGCCGGTGAACTGACCGTCGATGCGGGCGCGACTCAGGCGATCCTCGAAAGAGGCAGCTCGCTGTTGCCAAAAGGCATCAAAATCGTCAGCGGCAACTTCTCCCGCGGCGAAGTGATCCGCATCCGCAATAGCGAAGGACGCGATATCGCTCACGGCGTCAGCCGCTACAACAGCGATGCGCTGCGCCTTATCGCCGGCCAGCACTCGCAGCAAATCGATGCCATTCTGGGCTACGAATACGGCCCGGTGGCCGTCCACCGCGATGATATGATCATCCGTTAAGGAGCTGAAAATGCTGGAACAAATGGGCATTGCCGCCAAAGCGGCCTCCTGGCAGCTGGCGTTACTCTCCAGCCGGGAAAAGAACCAGGTACTGGAAAAGATCGCCGATTATCTGGAAGCGCAGACCGACGATATTCTGCGCGCCAACGCGGAAGATTTAGCCGAAGCTCGCGCCAATGGCCTGAGTGAAGCGATGCTTGATCGCCTCGCGCTGACCCCGGCGCGTCTGAGCGGCATCGCCAACGATGTGCGCCAGGTGTGCAATCTGGCCGATCCGGTCGGCCAGGTGATCGACGGCGGGCTGCTGGACAGCGGTCTGCGTATTGAACGTCGCCGCGTCCCGCTGGGGGTGATTGGCGTGATTTATGAAGCGCGACCCAACGTGACGGTCGACGTCGCCTCCCTGTGTCTGAAAACCGGCAACGCAGCGATCCTGCGCGGCGGGAAAGAGACCTGGCGCACCAACGCCGCCACGGTGAAGGTGATCCAGCAGGCGCTGCAGGAGTGCGGTCTGCCGGCCGCCGCGGTACAGGCCATTGAGAGCCCGGATCGCGCGCTGGTGGGCGAAATGCTGAAGATGGATAAATACATCGATATGCTGATCCCCCGCGGCGGCGCTGGCCTGCACAAGCTGTGCCGTGAGCAGTCAACGATCCCGGTGATCACCGGCGGGATTGGCGTGTGCCATATCTTCGTTGATGAAACCGCCGAGATCGCCCCTGCGCTGAAGATCATCGTCAACGCCAAGACCCAGCGGCCGAGCACCTGCAATACCGTGGAAACGCTGCTGGTGCACCGCAACATCGCCGACACCTTCCTGCCGGCGTTGAGCAAGCAGATGGCCGAGAGCGGCGTCACCCTGCATGCCGCCCCTTCCGCCCTCCCCACGCTGCAAAACGGCCCTGCGAAAGTCGAGCCGGTGAAAGCGGAGCAGTATGACGACGAGTATCTGTCGCTGGATCTGAACGTCAAAGTGGTGGCCGATATGGATGAGGCTATCGCCCATATTCGGGAACATGGCACCCAGCACTCCGACGCCATCCTGACCCGCGCCCTGCGTAACGCCAACCGCTTTATCAATGAAGTGGACTCTTCCGCCGTCTACGTGAACGCCTCCACGCGCTTCACCGACGGCGGCCAGTTCGGCCTTGGTGCGGAGGTGGCGGTCAGCACCCAGAAGCTGCACGCCCGCGGCCCGATGGGGCTGGAAGCGTTAACCACTTATAAGTGGATTGGTTTCGGCGACGATACCATTCGTGCGTAAATGAGAACGGGCGATGCAAAAATAGGCAGTTGATTCCACTGGCTATTGACGCATCGCCCGCTAAGTTCTAACCTTTTGCCTCGTGATTCACGCTCGTGAACACCTCTTGCAGGGCCGATATAGCTCAGTTGGTAGAGCAGCGCATTCGTAATGCGAAGGTCGTAGGTTCGACTCCTATTATCGGCACCATTCTAACGTCTCCCCAAGTCTACTAAAGTTCACTGAAACCCCTTATAATCTGCGCTTTACAGCCCCTTTTGGTATTTCTACGTCTACTACAGTTCCCTGAAATCTACGGTCGTTTGGGGGTACTTATGGGGGTATATGCTGTTCGGTCTAAAGGAGGTACCCCCAAGTGAAACTTAACGCCCGGCAGGTGGAGGCCGCTAAACCTAAAGATAAGCCTTACAAGCTGGCTGATGGTGGCGGTCTGTATCTCCTTATCAAACCTAATGGCGGCAAATACTGGCGGCTCAAATATCGTGTAGCCGGCAAAGAGAAGCTGTTAGCTCTGGGTGTCTATCCTGAAGTCACATTGGCCGATGCTCGGGCAAAACGTGAAGAAGCGAAAAGGGGTATCGCTGGGGGTAACTTCTACAAGTTAGCTCTCAGGCATAGGGTGGGAAATAACAAAGTTGTTTTTTTAACCGCAGTTATTGCCTTGATAACATTAGGGATTGTATGGTTAATGATGGTGATATACTAAAGCTATGATTTTAGGTAGTTTTTAATTTCTTTCTTTTTTGCAGTTTATGTACTATAAAAAGAAAAAAACTATTGGAAACTACAATGCAACGGAAGATAAGAGTTGAGTCAGTTAACCTCAATGCTAAATGCTGGGTTGTGCGCCCGGGGACGCGTTATAAGTTTGCTAAAGAGTTTATATCAGAAAGTTTTGTTGCAATAGGCCATTTAGATGGATATTTGTTTGGAGAGAGAAGGGGAATTTCTTCTCCTCAAGATCTTCAAACAATTGATGAAGTTATTAACTCCTCAAGGTTTACAAGAAATGTAAAGTCACAAGTGCTTAATTTTATAGATGATATGAACGTCGGAGATGTCATTTTCACAATGACATCCAATCAGATCATTCCTGGTGTTATTAAGTCTGAAGCATATTTTGATCCTACTACTATCAGATTCCAACAAAACACTGACGAAACATTTTCAATTAGAAGAGATGTTGAGTGGGGCTCTATAATAGACAGAAAGGATGTTCCCCTCACAATTTCTAGAAGTTTTCTAGCATACCAAGCCGTATTCTCATTAGGTGATTACTCAACAGAAGTTTTCCACTGGCTTTCTTCATTCTTTATTAATGAAGATGGTTACTATAGTAGTTTGAGGATCGAGCAGAAAGATTCAATCAACCATCATGCTCTAAAAACTTTATCTGAAGTAATTGATAGGATACAAGTAATATCATTATTAGCTGAAAATAGCGAATTGAACGATGATATTTCTCTTGAGTATCTGCAAGAGCAAATGGAAAAGCTGTATGAAGAAGGTAAGCTAACTCTTACTGCTCAACAAATGTTGATGTCTCCAGGGGATTTCTGGCTTGGATTAAAGACAAAATCAAAAAGATCTGGTGTAATATTCCTGTTGCTAATGGCAATGATTGTTGGAGAAATAGACAATGTTGCATTCGCAAGTGAAGATTATAAAGCAGAGGTTCCAGTAGCACAGGCTATAATCGCGAAACATTCAGATGTTATTATGAAAGGTATTAATATTGATAAAATGAAATCCCAGTTAATGCTTGAAACTAAAAAGCAGAACAATAAATTCGTTGAGGCAAATCCCAATGATTATGATGAAGGAGATATTCCCAAGGATATCGATCCTCCTATAGTGAGTAATTAAAATGTTTATGACAATAATAGAGGTTATTGCATTTATTATATTATCCCTAGGGGCTATTTTCATAATAGGAATCTTGTGTTCAAATTCAGTAAATTCAAATTCAGCAAGAAAAATTTCAGCTGATGATTTCAATAAGATAGCTGTGGCGCTTGGTGCTATTGCGACTGTTGCATGGGGTTTATTCACCTACGGGGCATTAGAACAAAGAGATAAGGCCAAAGCTGAGCTTATTGATTTAAAGAACCGCATAAAAGATACAGAATCAACCTCATTTGAAGTTGAAGCTCCGTTTATAAAAGGTGATGGTTTTTTTTATATTACACCGACTGTGACAGTAAAAAATAATAGCAATACCGCTATATATGTTAAGCTTGACCAAGACTCATTATCTGTAACCAGAGTGGTTGCTAAGGGAGATCAACCTATCCCCTTAGAAACATTCAATCCAATTTTTTATCAAACAATCACTAAAGAAGGTAAAGCCCCTCTTTCAAATATAACAATTCCTATAGGTGCAGAGCGTAAATTTAATTACCTCGTGCAAACAAACTATCCTGGTATGTATTACATTACATTCACAGCTAGTGCAATGGACAGTAGTGGTAATCTTATCAATAAAACATATGATGGGAAGCCAGTGAAGTGGTTCTCATCAGCTTATGTTTACCTTAAATAACGTTCATCTGATATTATACTATAAGCTAACTGTACCGTAATATTGCCCTTAAGGAATCATACTTCTGTGATTCCAATTGATTTCATTAATCCAATAAATGTCAATAACATTTGAGTTCAAATTCATTGAAAGTATAACGATACAAGTAGGTGGGGGTACTTATGGGGGTATCTCAAGGCTTTGAATCATATAATTACATTGTAAATCAATGGTTTGCTTGGCATGATTCATTCCTATTATCGCACCATCTTTTCTAATAAAATCATCTGGTTACTATTGCATTGTTTTGCTTTTCTTAACACGAATGTGCATTTTTGCGCGTTGTTAGTGTGGCAAAATTGTGGCAGGTACAGTGAGATTGTGTGTGGCGCAATGCAAGGGTATGCTAACAGCATGTGTTACCTTGAAGCTCCCGTCGCTCTCGTCTTTTGAGCAATATTACTACTTTGATGGTTTCTGGTTACGGATGTTGTCAGTCCAGTTCGCAGCCAGCACGGTTTGGCCTAAAGGATGTTACTACAAAGACATACATTCAAACACTTTTAGTCAACCATTTGTATCTTTGCGTTTACTTGACAACCCGTTTGCATTTTATTTGGTCATCTCTAACGTAAACCTTGCTAAATTGATAGATAGCTTAGAGCGTATAGCAGACGCTCGCCATTGATACGCCATGGATGTAGCTAGCAATGCTGATTGCTAATTAATGGGGAACAGTCAGATATGTTTGACTGTTCGGCTAGCTCACGTATATGTGACAAAGTGCACAGAAAATGTGAACAAGGGCGCCATACATTTAATTTCCAATAAAAATCTTTTAACTAATTGAATTTATTGATATATTAAATATCATTGGCAGTAGGTTTATAAGACAGCCTTTGAACATTATAGTTATACATCATATATTATATAGTCAAGTATCATACTTTGAAGCATACACGCTCAATTGCAATTTTTTGTTAACTTCTACTCATAGTACCGGACTGATAAAAAAGGAATAATCATGGATACAGATCTCCAGTGGTTGCTAAGTCAGAGCGAATCCCCCATTTTAGAATTTAAGCAAGAGTGGTACTGGAACGACTCGACAGAAAAAGAAGAAATGAATGTAAAATGGGGCGAGTTTTTAAAGGACTTAGTTTCTTTATTTAACGGTTACTTAGGATATGTTGGAAAGCCTAGATATTTGGTATTTGGTTATTCTGAAAGTGAAAATAGAACATATGATATCGATACGGCTAGTATTAAGCAGCTCTCGAATTTAATCGTGTTTAAAAAGGACCTATTACGCCGCCTAGAGGGATTAACAATCCCAAACCATCTCCATTTCTCAATAGAACAAGTTGAGCATGATGGCAATAAATTAATAATATTTGAAATTACCCCTCCAGCTTATTTAATAGAATTAAAGCGAGAGTTACAAACTAAAACTAAATCATTAGATTCTGGATCTGTCCTTCTTCGCAAAGGCCAAAAAACAGATGAAGTACGAACAGCTTCACCTGCAGAAATTGAAAACATCAAAATAGAATTAAACGACTTTAGAACAAGTGCTAATTATACTAAATTTTACACAGAAAATGAAAGCCCAATATCAAAAGACAGAAGCATTGAAAAAACTATCCAATCATATATGGATAAGAATACAAGTTATTCTTTAGCTGAAGGTTTTCCAGTAAAAACAAAATCATGGAAAGAAAATGTTATATATGAAATATATAGACTCAATGATGAATTTTCTGGAGTAAAAGAGTTTATATATATACACGAAAATGCTAATCAAGGAAAAACACTAGCTGATATAAGAAATAAAAACCATTTGATTAATCAGAATAGCGCAATTATCCTTATAGAGAGGCCGAATATAAAAGATATTGATAAACGCAAAGAAAATCTAAAGCGTCTATTTTCTACAAAGTACGTTTACTTTATCGATGAATTTGGATATGAGTTTTTATATAAAGATTGCATGCTTCCATATGAGAAATTTGATCAGTCAGATTTCGTGGATAGTTTTTATAAAAACGAACAAGACCAAAATATTTCCGCATTAGAACGAGTCAAACAATGGTTTGACTCTGAAAATGAACCTCTTTTTGTTATAAGCGGACATGGTGGTATTGGTAAAACCACAATTGCAAAACAATTTCTTGATTTTGTCTATGAAACACATAAGTGTGGTGTTTTATTTATTGATTCTAAAGAAATCATAAATGAATTATCTAGAAAGTTTAGTTCAAAAAACAAAATATGTGACGTGTATGATTTCTATACTGCATTGATGGATTCTGATGATGCAGAGGATTCGCGATTCAACAGAGAATTGCTCAAACTTTCAATCGACAACGGAAGTTTAATAATTGCATTAGATGGGGTTGATGAAGTAATTGCAAAACTAGGTGATAAATTTGATGTGGAAAAATTTATCACTTCCATTTTTGATGAATACTCATCAGAGCTAAATAAAACTAAAATTTTAATTACTTGCCGAGATCACTTCTGGAATGATGTCCGCCGCAGTTTAATCGTTCCAGAGATTAAAATAAGTCCTTTTAATGAGCAATTAGCTTTGGATTTCTATACAAAAAAATTAAATAATGATCAGAAGAAAATAGCCAAAGCACTAGAAATCGCTGAGAAGTTTGCAATAGAACATAACGAAAATACAAAAAAATACATTCCGTTCCTAGTTGATATTATTGCTCGCATTGTAAATTCACCTACATTTTCTGGGTTAAATCAAATAGAAAAAAAGAGTGAATATCTTTCAAATGTTCACAATGTTGACATTTTAATATCTCTGATATGTGAGCGAGAAATTGTCAAGCTAGGAACATTTTCAGTAGACAAACAGGTGTTATTTTTTATGAAAATGGCATCTGAAAAAACAAATGGAATTTCTATCTATGATGTTAAAAGTGTTTTATCGGAGATAAATGTCGATAACAATGACTTGATTATAGAAAACTTCAAAGGTCACCCTTTAATAGATTTCCATGGAAATAAGTTTAATTTTAGATACGATGTTTTTGATATCTACTTTAAATCTCTTCTTATCGTCAATTATTTTAAAAAATTAGATATTTTATCCCTTAATGAAAAGATGATTGATACTATCTCGGGCTATTTAAAATATGATAGCAGTTTCACTCGCTCAGTCTCGGAAAAACTATCATTCTCAGATGATTTGCTATTATTCCTGTTGGAGAATATTGAAGTAATAAAAACAAAAGACTCGGCTAACATTGAATTATTCATATCATCCTTGGTTATACTTACGCTTGACATAATAAATCTTGATCCAGCTTATCAATTTAATACTGAAACAAGAACAAAAATAATAGAGAAGCTTTTTTCAGATTCAGAAGATGTAATAGATGGTTTGTGTCTTACAGATGTTTTTGGTAATTCTAGTACCAAAGCTATATTTGATTTTAGAGATAAAAAACTTCTAAACTGTCATTTTAACAATTATCAATACTTTTGGGAGTGTCTGATGAATCTAAACACTCGTTTTGAAAGATCGACATTTAAAGATATTGATCCAAGGGAGGGAGTAAACTATACCCTCTATGATAATATGTTTTCGAATGATTGTGATCTAAATTTAATTAAGCATTTGATTTCAGAAAAAAAACAAGAAGCTCAAAACTCTCTTGATTCAATTCGCACTGATGTTTTGAAAGCATTTAAAATTTTTTATAAAAGAGGTAATTTTTATCCTCGAAAACAAGAAGAAGTTCGCAAAAAACTATCCACTATAACCATTCTTTCATACATGATAGATAACAATGTCATAGTTAAATTTAAAGACCCCAAAAAACCAACAATGCAACAATACAATATATCACCGAAATATAAAACAGTAATAGATTTTATTGAGCAAGGAATTCCTTCAGAGGAGTTATCGACTTTGGTTAATGATATTCAACTGAGCTGTTGATTATGAAACCCGAGCTATGCTCGGGTTAAGTGATTTAATCTTATTTAAGTTGGGGTTCATTATCTGGGGCCACCCCAAAAAAATATTCACTTATATTCTTTCGATTATCTCACAGATAAATAATGAATAACTTTAAATATCATCTTTAATATAATTATTTTTTATAATTAATAGTTTCTATTTTATAGGTGCGTATTGGAAATATAAAAGTAAGCGTACAGTGATAGCCGTATTAAGAGGATGTAGTGCCACGGCCAAGGTAATCGTTCGCTTACCTGACCCTGGCCCGAAATCAGTGCAGTGCTAAATCAGAGATCTTCGTCTTTCCTGAGACTTCGGATGAATTCAGCCGGAGTCATGTCATTTAATGATGAATGCGTTCTCTCATGATTATATTCCCTGCGCCAGTTGTCGAGTTTGTCCTGCGCATCTTCCAGCGAGAGAAACCAGTGAATGTTCAGGCATTCATCCCGCAGACTGCCGTTAAATGATTCAATAAACGGGTTATCCGTTGGTTTTCCGGGGCGGGAGAAGTCCATTGTAACACCGTGCTCATACGCCCATTTATCCAGACTTTTCGAGATAAACTCGCTGCCGTTATCTGTCTGAATACGTACCGGAAGGCGCTTGCCCGGCACTCGCAACCTTTCCATCACACCGACCACATCCTCACCTTTCAGCGACTTTCCGGCATGGAACGCCACACACTCCCGACTAAAATTATCCACTACAGTCAGCGCCCGGAAACGTCGTCCGTTAAACAGGTTATCCGACACGAAATCCATACTCCAGCACTGATCGACACCGGTCAGGACCGGACGTTGCTGACGATGCGCTGCACTGACATGCCTGCGGGGGCGCTCTTTGCGCAGGTTGAGGCCTTCCAGACAGTAAATCCGGTGTGTTTTCTTGTGGTTAACAGGCCAGCCTTCCCGCCGCAGCTGAATGTGAATACGCGGGCAACCGTAGCGGATCCGGGTTTCCGCTATTTCCCGGATACGCAGGGTTATCGCCCGCTCATCCCGCCGGACACTGATACGGTAAGCCTCCCGCAGAAAATGCACCGCCTGACGCTTCTGAGCCGGCCTCAGAACTTTTGTTTCAGTACCTCCTGCAGCATCTCCTTGTCCAGACTCAGGTCAGCCACCAGTTTCTTCAGCCGCTGATTTTCATCCTCCAGTTGCCGCAGACGCCGCAGTTCGGTCACGCCCAGACCGGCGAATTTCTTCTTCCAGTTGTAAAAAGTGGCCTCAGAAATACCCATCTTTCGGCAGACTTCCCCGACGCGGGTGCCAGTTTCGGCCTGTTTCATTGCAAATGCTATCTGTTCTTCGGTATAGCGGGTCTTTTTCATGGCGATGTGCCTCTCTGTGAGATGGAAGAAAGACCGGAAACTTCAGTTTAGCCTGGCACTGTTTTCAGGGAGGAGATCACTGTTTTCAGGGAGGAGATCATTGATTCGCTTCTACTGATTCTTATTATATAATCAACCGTAGCAATGGTTTATTTACCCAAATGAATTTTATAGGTTAAGATTTTATAAGGAAGGTTATGGCAAGTAAAGTTGATCTATATCTTAGTCGCATTAGTCACCTCTCACAATTTGTTTTGGTTGCTTTTGCGATCTTTGGGTATTTTTACACAGTTAGACCTATATATCAAAAAGAGTTATTGTCAGAAGAAATCGCAAAGAAAGAAGTTGATTTGAATACATTAAAAAACGAGCTTCACAAATCAACTGAGCAACTATCAAACAATCAGACAGCTCAAATTAAACTACGTGAAGATATTGAATTTCTAAAGCAGCAATTTAAAATTTCAGAAAATGAGTTGAACTCTGTAAATAAAGAGTTGGCAGCCTCAATTCGTGAGTTGGATAGACAAAAAAAATTAGCTAAAAAGGCTATTGACGATAACAAGAAAAATCTATCCTCTGTTTTTTGGGAGAATTTTGATGGTTTGGTTGCGCTAACATATATAAAGGATAGTTACCACAGTGTAAACACTGCTGGTGAAAAAGAAAGTACCGACTTCAACTATGACGAGTTATATATCACACCCTACATTGCTATTAGTAACGCAATTAAAATGGGAGGGCATAATTTTTACGAGAGTGCCCAAAACATACCGATTGACATTCGACGAGAGCTATTAAACAAAATATCCATCGCTACTACTAAAAATAAAGACATCTTGAGTAAGTATCCTGATGGGTTTCATTCCAAAATTAGAGAGTTCAAAAGGGAAATTGATAAATATAAATCAAGTAAGGATATCAATGAGCAGATGAAGGCTTACATGATTGAAAAGGATTTGCGGTCATATTTATATGCGCAAAAGAAAATATCCATGAACATTGCTACAGATTTCATCAAAACAATTAAAAATAGTAATTAATTTAGGGGGCTATAATGAATGCTAATGGGAAATTTGACTTATGGTTGGTTCGTATAAGCTACCTGGCTCAAGTGGGGCTGTTTTTTTTAACCACCTTCACTATTTATTACACAGTGATACCTATTTATCAAAATGCTTCCTTACAAGAGTCGATTGCAAAAAAGGAAATAGAATATAAGCAATTAGAAAGAAAAGAAAACGAACTTTATGTTCACCTCCGTTCAGAGTATTTAAAAAGAATTTCTATTGTTTTAATAACCACTTGTTCTCCAACTAATATTTTTATGAGACAACCATCTCGTGAGGAAATCGGCAAACCTCATGAGCAGCAAATGGGTGAATTGAGAGCTGTTTTTGACAGCGATGTAGGGAAATGTTTAAGAGAAACGGCTTCAAAAAGCTCTTACTTAAAAGAATTAAAAATTGATGATCAGAAAAAAGTATCATCCGGCATTGATAACATTACTCATGGTATAAATAGTCTGCATAACAAATATAGCGATAAATTAAAAGATACATCCGGACTGTTACAGCTTGGAAGAACGAAGGCAAGTCATAGCTCTGAACTCGAAAATTTTCTTATCGCTCATGGTCTAGATACTGATGAGTCAAAGCTTCAGTTAGAGCAGAATTATATAAGAGCTGGCGCTTATAGCTTGGTTGCAGAGTACGGTTTCAAAATTAATGATCTAATATCAGAGCAACTACTTTCTGAATAAACGTAATCAGTTCCCCAGCAGATCTTCTGGAGCATAGGATAGGAACGTTTGCCGGGGCACTGTGTGATATTATCTTCACCAATAACATCAACATGTTACACTTTGAATCCATTCTTATTATCACCTCAATCAAAACGTTATTGCCCCCATAAAGCCTCTCGGGGATTACTTTTCCTTGGTGTCGGCCAACGCCCTTAAACTCAATGTTCTTATCGTAGAGTCAGGGCATCAAAACTACCGTCACTGTTCAGAGCGAGAAGCCCCATAGTCTCAGAAATGCCGGGATTATCCATAGCTCATAGCCCCGTTAAGAAAGTGGCTCGTCTTAATAATATTTTGTATCCAGCCCCCCCTCTTCAAACCGTTAATCCAGTAGTTTCATCTCCAGCGCCCGGCTCATCGCTTGAGTGCGACTATTCACTTTAAGCTTCGCGTAGATGTTTTTGATGTGCCATTTGACCGTCTCGGCAGAAATAGCGAGGGAGCGAGCAATTTCTTTATTCATCTGACCTTCAGCGATCAGTTGTAATACCTGCAACTCTCGCTCGCTGAGTTCCCCATGAATATCGGGGCTTCCACTATTAAACGGTGTTCCATCTGCAGGCGCGCGCTTGCCGGCCCAGGGTTCATGGACTATCCCTTCCTCTGTACAAGCCAAAGAGGAATCGTTCATACCGATAAGCAAAGGTTGCAAGGTATCGCCAGCGTCAAGAAAGAGGCCCGTGAGATGCTGTTGTTCAGCCAGCTGCACGACTGGCTGAAATGTTGTACGCGCAGCGGCAGTTTTGCCGCTGTTCCACAAGGCTAATGACCAGAGCGTACGCAGACGCGCTGCGGTTAACCTGTCCCCCCGGCTTTCCTGATCAGAGACCATGTCAGCCAGGAGAATACAGGCTTGCGGCGCCTGGCCTCTGGCGAGAAGAAGGCGACAGTGGCTAAGGGATGCAGACAGAACGATAGCGCGTTGACAGGGATGTTCGGCATCCATTCGGAAGCTGGCGGCCATTTGTTCAAGCTGTCGCTGCAGTTGCTCTGCGCCTGTGACATTGCCGCGCTGCAGCCGCACTCTCACCTGCTCGGCTAACATCATGGCCTGGAGCCGTTGCCAGCCGCGAGACACGGCAAGACGCTGCGCATGCTCCAGTAATCGCTCGGCCTCATACGGCATATCGCCATCCAGGGCCTGACGCGCGAGATAGGTATAGCAACGACTCAGCGCATCGGGTGGACTGAATCGGTCGATGAATTCGAGCCGGTCGGCTAACAGATGATCGGGCGAGTCGCCACTCTGACATTCATAGGCTATCTCCGCCAGCAGCGGCGCCAGCGTCGCGCCACTGGTCGACTGGGTACCGGTATAACATTCAGCCTGGCGCAACGTTTTCTCTGCGTACCACCCGGCTTTCCCCAGATCGCCCTGACAAAGATGGCACTGGGCAATGATAAAAGCGCGATAAACCGAGACAAACAGATTATCTAAAGGACTTTCCGGAGAGGGCATATGCTGTTGAACCTCCAGCGCATCGTGATAGCGCTGGTTAACAACATGGCAATAGCTGAGAATATTGCATATCAGACCATCAACCCAGGTGTCGCCGCAGGGCACTTCAGCCAGCAACGGCTGAACAATAGCCAGACTCTCCGGGATGTTTTCCGCAAAGGCTTCGCAAATTGCCCGCACAACGCGCAATTTACACCAGGTGCTGCGAGTTAAATCCTCACGATGATGAAGTACCATCTGATCGAGGTTATCAAGCAGCTGCCTCGACTCATCAAAGTGGAAATAATGCGCCAGTGCCCAGGCCAGATTAATTTGCAGGTCTATGCGCGAAGGATCGGTACTGGGCGGTAAATGATGCATCCATGAGATCAGGGTATCGATATCCCCTTCTTCCGCCAGTGACTGAGCGCTTGCGCCGTCCTGTACGGGGCTATGCACCGGCTTGCCTGCGCTGAGCGCATGGCGTACCGCTTCAGACCACAATTTCTGTTCGACGAACCAATGACTGGCTAATTCATGTAGCTGTTTGCGATCAATATCGTTGTTCTGCTGCAGCATGGTCCGAAGATTTTCCTGCAACAGAGGATGGTAGCGGAACCAGTAGCCTTGTTCGTCAAGGGCTGACAAAAAAAGGTTGTGTCGCTCAATCCATGTCAGCATCGCTTTACTATCATCACGTCCTGTCACTGCGTTGCATAATTCGGCATTTAACCGACTGAGGAAGGACGTTTTTACCAGGAAATCGAGAACCTCTTCCGGCAGCGGATCCAGTACCACCTCTTTCAGATAGCGGGCAATGGACCGTGTTCCTCCATGCATATTGCGCAACAGATGCTCGGGATCATGCTGTAATTCTGCGGACAATGAAGCGATCTTCATCCCTGCAATCCAGCCCTCAGTCACGGACTGTAGCCGCTGTGCATGGTGGTTGCTGAGGGGTAGCGCAACCGTGCGGCTAAAATAGTGTTTTGTTTCTTCGAGCGTGAATTGCAGGTCTCGATCATAGATTTCCACCAGTTGGTCCTGGGCCTGCAGCTGGCTCAGCGCAAGATTCGGGTGGAAACGGCTGCCAATGATCAGATGCAAAGCGGCAGGCGCATGCTTGATTAAATACCCCAGCGCTTCATAGACCCCACGATCGTTAATCACGTGGAAGTCGTCGATGATCAGGTATACGTCATGCGGGCAATAGTGTAGCTGGTTAATGAGCCCGGCCAGCAGTTGCTCGGAGCTGGAGAGCTTCTGTTCTTCCATGTCACGCCAGAAATCGGCGTCCCAGTCAGCATAGAGTGGACGCAATGCTTGCAGCAGATAAGGAATAAACTGCCATACGTCATCATCATCCTCATCGAGGCTCAGCCAGGCGATACGTTCACCCTGGGCGACCATCTGCTGATGCCATTGCGCCAACAGCGTGGTTTTGCCAAATCCAGCGCCGGCGCAGACGACGCCCAACCGGCACTGCTGAACGGGATTGAGAAGCTGAAGAAGCCGGGGGCGCTCCAGCAATTGTATCGAGGAGCGAGGCGGGACGAATTTGGTCAGGATTAACGGCAAGCCTCGCGTCAGCCGCAATGGCCCGGAGACCAGTGAGGGTGATTGGCGACCTTCTAAATCCAATGGCTTCATCCGTGGTGTCTACTCGTTTTGTTTTTTTCAATTGTACGCCAGCCACCGGGATGACATGGGGCAGGCAAACTTTATGGCTACACAAAATTTAGAAAGTTTGACCTCAAGCATGAAAACCCCCACCTACCCCCCCATGAAGGTGGCTTCGCACTCTCTCTAACCGCTCGTAGATTCATTGCATGGGTGTGGCCAGGGTTATTCGCCCTGTCTGTTGGCCCCGCCTGGTGACCTTTATTGAGGAGAATTAAACGATGCTCAGCAAACAGGCGTTATTGCAGGCTTACCGCAAGATGCGGGAGATCAGGACCTTTGAAGAGCGGTTGCATCAGGAAAATACCAGCGGTGATATTCCGGGCTTCATTCACCTTTATACCGGTGAGGAGGCCATCGCGGTGGGGGTCTGCGAAAATTTAACGAGCGCAGATTTCATTGGTTCAACACACCGTGGACATGGCCACTGTATTGCTAAAGGTTGTGACATTCACGGCATGATGGCCGAAATATTCGGTAAGGACAGCGGGTTATGTCGCGGTAAGGGCGGGTCGATGCACATTGCCGATCTGTCGAAAGGAATGCTGGGGGCGAACGCTATCGTTGGGGGAGCCCCTCCACTGGCCATCGGCGCCGCGCTAACGGCAAAAACGCTAAAAACCGGCAACGTCGGTGTCTCTTTTACGGGCGATGGGGGTTCTAATCAGGGCCTGGTCTTTGAAGCCATCAATATGGCCGTCGTGCTCCAGCTTCCAGCCGTCTTTATTTTCGAGAATAACGGTTACGGCGAAGGGACCGGCCATGACTACGCCGTAGGTGGGCGTGATATCGCCCGGCGCGCCGCTGGCTTCGGCCTGCCGGCAGTGACCGTCGATGGCACCGATTTCTTTGCCGTTTATGAGGCAACCTCAGAGGCGGTCAAGCGTGCGCGAGAAGGCGGTGGCCCAAGCGTCATTGAGGCCAAAGCCTTCCGCTGGCATGGTCATTTTGAGGGCGATCCCGCGCTATACCGCGCGGAAGGTGAAGTGCAACGCCTGCGTGAACAACATGATCCGCTGAAGATTTTCACCGCTAAGGTCAAGCAACATATCACCCAGGAAGAACTGGCGGCGATTGACGAGGAAGTAGAAGCCCTGGTCAACGATGCCGTATTGAAGGCCCGCGCCGCTGCCTACCCGGCTCCGGAAGACCTGCTGACAGACGTGTACGTCTCATACTGAGGGTGATAACCATGACAATAAAAACCTATCGTGAAGCGGTCAAGGAAGCCCTGGCTCAGGAAATGGAACGCGATGAACGCGTAGTGCTCATCGGTGAAGACTTGCGTGGCGGTCATGGCGGAAATGCGCCCGAAGAGGCGAAGATTGAAGCCTTTGGCGGTGTACTGGGTGTCACTAAAGGGCTGTGGACGCAGTTCGGCTCCGATCGGGTGATCGACACGCCCATTACCGAGTCGGCCATTATCGGTATGGCGGCCGGCGCCGCAGCAACGGGGCTGCGGCCAGTCGCGGAATTGATGTTCATGGATTTTTTTGGTGTGAGTCACGATGCACTGTATAACCAGGCGGCTAAGTTCCGCTACATGTTTGGTGGCAAAGCCAGAGCTCCGCTGGTAATGCGAGGGATGATCGGCGCAGGGTTTTCCGCCGCGGCCCAGCATTCACAGTCACCCTATAATATCTTTGCCACCACGCCTGGACTGAAAGTGGTGGTGCCCTCGACGCCTTATGACGTCAAGGGTCTGTTAATCCAGTCCATTCGCGACGACGACCCGGTGGTATTCTGCGAGCATAAAATGCTGTACGACCTCAAGGGCGAGGTACCGGACGAGATCTATACCATCCCGCTAGGTGTAGCCAACTACACGCGCGAAGGAGAGGATGTCACCATCATTGCGTTGTCGGCAATGGTACATAAAGCAAACCAGGTGGCGGACAAACTGGCCAGAGAGGGGATCTCGGTCGAGGTGGTCGACCCGCGAACCATTTCGCCGCTGGATGAGGAAGGTATTCTGGAATCGGTGGCTTCCACGGGGCGGGTCGTGATAGTCGACGAATCTGCTGCACGCTTCGGTTTTGCTCATGATGTCGCGGCGCTAATTGCGTCTCAGGCATTCCATTTCCTCAAAGCGCCCGTTCTGCTGGTGACGCCGCCACACACGCCGGTCCCGTTCTCCCCTGCTCTCGAAAAACTCTGGATCCCTGGCGTTGAACGTATCGAAGCCGCCGTCCGTCAAGTGCTGGAGGATTAACCTATGAGCGAAATCAAGACGCTTGAAATGCCAAAGTGGGGGCTTTCCATGGAGGAAGGCTTGCTCGCTCGATGGGCAATCCAGGAGGGTGACGATTTCACCAGAGGGCAGGAAATCTGTGAGATTGAAACCAGTAAAATCGTCAATGTGCTGGAGGCACCTTTTGCCGGTACATTACGCCGGATAATCGCCCGGGAGGGTGAGACGCTTCAGGTTGGCGCCGTGCTGGCTCTGGTGGCTGACGCTTCGGTCAGCGATGCTGAACTGGACGAATTCGCTGCCAGTCTGGCTACAGTGAAACCCGCAGCACCTGGCCCGGAGGCTGCCGCGCCGGACGTAGCGGCACAGGCAGGCGCTAAGCCACCTTCCGTTGTTTCGCCGCCATCCAACAGTCCGGAGCCCCCTATTGGGCAGACCGTCATTCCCGTCAGTCTGCAAGGCGTGACTGATGTGACTCAGGTTAATGCCACGCCCCATGCGTTACGACTGTCTGCCCGCTGGGGTGTCGACCTGAAAAAGGTCCGCGGCAGCGGGCGCGGGGAACGTATCTCTGTTTCTGATCTGGAAAGCGCGATCGTTGCCGCCGGCGGTCGTCTGGCCTCTCCGACGCCCCCCGTTCGTCGCAGTAAAGCGCCCCGCTCGCATGCCGATGATAGCCAGGTATCGGCCACCCCGCTGGCGCGCCGTCTGGCCGGCAAACTGGGTATCAACTTACATGACTGCCGAAGCAGTGGTTCACGTGGTCGGGTGAGTCGTGATGATGTGCTGGCTGCGGCGTTGTTGCTCGACGGGCACCCGCAGACCAGCCCTGTGCAGGAGAGTGCCCCGGCACCCTTTGAGAGCATCCCCATGTCCGGTATGCGGCGGGCTATCGCTTCTCGCCTGCAAACCTCTAAGCAACAGTCTCCCCATTTCCGTTTGAGTGTCGATCTCGATCTGGAACGACTGTTAGCGTTTCGTCAGGAAATTAACCGCGAAGTACCCGGTGTCAAGATTTCGGTTAACGACCTGCTGGTGAAAGCCTGTGCCCTGGCGCTGGTGGCCGTGCCAGACGTCAACATCCAGTTTGATGAAGCGACACAAAGTATCCGCCGCTTTGCGGATGCCGATATTTCGGTGGCTGTTGCGCTGCCTGACGGGCTAATTACCCCCATTGTTCGCTCGGCGAACCGGAAATCGATCAGCGACATATCGGCCGAAATTCACGCCCTGGTGACCAGGGCCAAAGCGGGCACGCTGAAGCCGGAAGAGTTCCAGGGGGGGACCTTTAGCGTGTCAAATCTGGGGATGCTCGGCGTACGGCAGTTTGACGCCATCATCAATCCACCGCAAAGCGCAATCCTCGCCATTGGCACCGGCGAGATGCGGGCGGTAGTACGCGACGGGCAAATCGTCGCGCGCCACCAACTGACGGTATCGCTATCCTGCGATCACCGGGTCATCGATGGGGCGGCAGGTGCAGCTTTTCTCCAGGAACTCAAGCGACTGACTGAAACCCCTACCCTGATGTTTATCCAGGAGACGAGCTATGCACGATAATTACGATGTGCTGATCATCGGCGGGGGTCCTGGGGGGTATGTGGCCGCCATCCGTGCCGGTCAGCTAGGTCTTCGTACTGCCTTAGTGGAAAAACAACATCTGGGCGGCATCTGCCTGAACTGGGGATGCATTCCAACCAAGGCGCTGTTGCATGGCGCTGAGGTCGCGCACAGTATCACCCATGCCAGTCAGCTGGGCATCAGCGTGGGTGAGGTGAATGTCGATCTGCAGAAACTGGTGCAGTTTAGCCGTGCCGTTTCGCAACAGCTCACCGGCGGGGTTGAGTATCTGTTGAAGAAAAATGGCGTGAGGGTGATTGATGGTACCGCGCGGCTGCGCGGTAAGGGACAAATAACGGTAGCGGATGCCCGGGGGGAAGCGCACGATTACCGGGCCGATCACGTGATCCTGGCCACGGGCGCCCGACCACGCGCATTACCAGGCATAGAGCCAGATGGCGAACATATCTGGACCTATTTCGAGGCACTACAGCCTAAGCGATTGCCCAGGTCGCTATTAATCATCGGTTCAGGCGCGATTGGCGTCGAGTTCGCCAGCCTTTATAACGATCTGGGCTGTAAAGTGACGCTGGTCGAGCTAGCGTCGCAGATTTTGCCAGTGGAGGATGCCGAAGTGTCAGCGGCGGTGCGTAAGTCATTCGAAAAGCGCGGGATTCAGGTCCATACCCAGACCCAGGTAACGCAAGTACAGCTCACCGATACCGGGGTACGCTGTACAATGAAAAATACGAGCGCCGAATCTTTCCTGGAAGTCGAACGCGTGCTGCTGGCGGTTGGCGTACAGCCGAATATTGAAGATCTGGGGCTGGAAGCACTGGGCGTCGAGTTAGACCGCGGTTTTATCAAGACGGACACGGCTTGTCGCACTAACGTATTTGGGCTTTATGCCATCGGCGATGTAGCCGGCCCGCCTTGTCTGGCGCACAAGGCCAGCCACGAAGGCGTGATCTGCATTGAGACACTGGCTGGTGTCGAAGGCACCCATCCGCTTGATCGCGACTATGTGCCCGGTTGCACTTATTCCCGGCCTCAGGTTGCCAGTCTGGGCCTGACGGAATCGACGGCCCTGGCCAGGGGACGGCCCGTCAGGATCGGTAAGTTCTCTTATCAGAGCAATGGTAAGGCGCTGGCCAGCGGCGAGACAGAGGGTTTTGTGAAGACTATTTTCGATGCTGAAACCGGCGAGTTGCTGGGCGCGCATATGGTTGGCGCACAGGTCACGGAACAGATCCAGGGGTTTGGCATCGCCCGTCACCTGGAGGCCACAGATGAAAGTCTCCTGTCGATGATCTTTGCGCATCCGACACTTTCCGAAGCGATGCATGAATCCATACTCGCGGCCTGTGACCAACCGTTGCATCAATAAGAAATAAGGGAGGCGATAGCGTCGTGATACGGAGTAAGTTCCCGTTATCCCTCCCGCACTCCCCGACAGAAGATCCCCAACAACGGTTACGGCAGGATCTATTGATCTGAAACGCTAAGCGCCATGCGTAAATTCTGTATGTTTAGTAGACAACCAAACGACAGGAGGAGCGATCTATGACACAGCACGAAAATTTTTGCCAGGCCTGCGGAATGCCGATGTCCGCACCTGATGCGCAAGGGACCAGCGATAAATATTGCGCGTTTTGCAGCGACAGCGACGGTAATCTGAAATCCTGGGAAGAGGCCGTATCCGGTCTGGCGGCTTTTCTCGACTCCTGGCAAAAGGTGGGCGTAGCGGAATCACGGAAACGGGCAAAACGTTATCTGACGGCGATGCCTGCCTGGGCGCACAAAGCGGACGAGTAATTTGCCCGGGCGGCAGGATGAAATCAGTAAGGACAGATCGCCATGCCGACAACATTGCTATAGCGTTTTTGTACGCCATCCGGACAGGAATAAATGCGCGTTGTAGATGACGACCTGCAGGCATAGGCATGCATGGATGCGATCTTCATGCGGATGAAATAAAAGCCTGGCGTTCTCACCCTTGACCGGATGCGTTATTGCCTGGTTTTTAAAGGTTCTGTTTCTGTATTTAACCCGGCACTTCTCATGGAATACTACATATTGATGTGATGAATCTCTCATTTCAACGATACCAACTGGACAATAAGTTATCGCGTGTGTTAGTTATTTAATCACGCAAGAGAACAGATTTAATTTAAAAAAGTTAAACCTTTCTCACTTTGCTAAAAAATTGCATTGATAATGCTTTGGAATCCCGAACCATTATCAAAAGGGTATGTGAACAGAAAGCCCTCAGAGACGCGAGTCTCTGAGGGCTTTTTTTTGTTTTTTTATCTCAGGAGTAAATAAATGTCTAAAGAACGTCGTCTCTCAAGAATATTCGCAAAAGATGGTAAATCCGTGACCTTAGCGCTGGATGGCTACTATTTTTCCACGAAAACAAATGGTATTGATAATACGATAAATCAGCTCCCTGCTCTGGTGGAACACGGCCTGGATTGTGCGCTCGTCACGTACGGCATGTTGAAGAATTATCGGGAAGCATTAAACAGCGTTCCCGTTGTCTTACGCGTCGACAGCACGGTCAGTATCTTTGACAATACCGTTCCCGATACTACCCCCGTTTTTTCCGTCGAAGATGCGCTTAAAGTCGCTGCCGAGGGCGTGGTCTGTATGACCTTCCCCGGCGCCTTCAATGAAGAAAAAACCCACATTATGGCGATGCAACTCGCGCAGGCAGCGGATCGCTGGAACGTACCGCTGATTGTCGAATCGCTCCCGTATGGTTATCCCGTCACCAGCGATGACTCTAACAATCCGGCCATCATCGCTGCATCGGCCCGCGCAGCGGTGGAGCTGGGCGCGGACGTCATCAAAACGCGTTTTACCGGTTCACCAGAGGACCGACTGATCGTTGAAGCTGCTGGCGTGCCGGTGCTTGCCTTAGGAGGGCCAAAAACCGGCATCGACGGTTACTTCAAATTTGTTCAGCACTGTATGCAGATGGGTGCGAAAGGCGTGGCTGTGGGACGAAACATTACCCAGGATCCGCAGCCGGCGAAAGTGGTAGCAGGCCTGAATGCCATCATCCATGAAAACGCAACAGCGGAAGATGCATACAGCCTCTACATGGCTAAATAACATCGGAAATTAATATGATTTCAAATAACACCATCATCCCTTCCATCAGGAAGTATAAATACTTTGAGAAAGCATTATCCTGCCAGTCAGAATATGTGCTGCTATCCGAAGCGAATATCGGAAATCTGCAGTCGCTGATTGGCAAATGCCATCAAAGCGGTAAGAAGGTCCTCGTTCACCTTGAATTACTGGGCGGCTTTAAACCGGATCAGGCGGGTATCAATCTGCTGAAAAATTATTACAAGGTTGATGGTGTTATTTCTTCCAATCTCTCCGCGCTACGCTACGCCAAAAAGGAGGGATTGCTGACCGTATATCGGGTTTTACTTATCGATTCGCGATCGCTTGATCAGTCGCTCGATATTGTTAAACACAGTCCACCGGACGCAATTGAAATCTTACCTGCTGAATATGCCTGCCAGTGTCTGGAGTTGATTAGCCGAAATTTGAAAGGCTTTGATGTGGTATTCATCGCCGGAGGCTTTGTTAAGCGCAAATACCTTGTAGATAAAATATTCCATGCCGGATTTAAAGGGATAACCACCAGCGAGCCCGGCTTATGGTAACCAATAAGGAGTCCACGCGAATGAAAGATGAATACGTCATGGGCATCGACAATGGTGGAACCGTCACCAAGGCAGCCATCTATGACCGTAAAGGACAGGTGCTCGCCATCGCCGCAAAATCCACGCAGATGCTGACACCCCGGGAATTCCACACAGAGCGCAGTATCGATGAACTGTGGGCCGCTAATGTTGAAGTGATTAAAAAAGCGATTGCGCAATCAGGTATCGACGCCAGCCAGATAAAAGGAGTGGCCGTCACCGGTCATGGTAACGGTCTGTATCTGGTCGACGAAGAAGGTCACCCGGTGCGTAACGGCATTATATCCACCGATAGCCGGGCAAAAGAGTACGTTGAGAGATGGCAACGCTCGCCAGAATTCCTTACCGACATTTTGCCAAAAACAATGCAGTCCATCTGGGCCGGACAACCTGTCGCCCTGCTGGCATGGCTGAAGGACTTCGAGCCCGAGACGCTGCAAAAAGCGCGTTATATTTTTATGGTCAAGGACCTGATCCGTTTTTACCTGACCGGAGAGGCTTTTCTTGAGCTGACCGATATCTCAGGGACCAACCTGATCAACGTACGTGACTGCCAGTATGACGATGAACTACTGGCATGGTGGGGACTGGATGAACTGCGGGACAAATTGCCCCCCATCAAACGCTCAACAGAATGCTGCGGAAAAATCACTGACGACGTGGCCCGTCTGACCGGTTTATGCGCAGGTACGCCGGTTTCTGGCGGGGTGTTTGATATCTCGGCCTCTTCCATTGCCTCGGGGATTAACAGTCTCGATAAGATGGCGATCGTCACCGGCACCTGGAGCATAAACGAATACGTTACCGACCACCCGGTTATTGATAAAGATCTGTTTATGACCTCCATTTATCCCATTGAAGGTAAATGGCTCATCACCGAGGCCAGCCCCACCTCCGCGAGCAACCTGGAGTGGTTTATTAACAACTTTATGGAGAGCGATCGGAAAACCTCCGCCGAACAAGGATCGTCGGTCTATGACCTGTGCAATAAGCTGGTTTCATCAACGACGCCGGATGAAAGCCACCTGCTGTTCTTTCCGTTCGTGTTTGGCTCTAACACCATTCCCGACGCCTCGGCCGGCTTTATCGGTGTAAACAGCTTTCATAAAAAAGCCCATTTTCTGCGGGCGATATATGAGGGCGTGGCCTTCAGCCATCTCTACCACACCGAGCGCTTACGCAATATTAACCCGAAGTTAAGCCGCACTATTCGTATTGCTGGCGGCGTCACGAACTCCCCGGTCTGGCTGCAGATATTCGCCGATATCTTCCAGGCCACGCTGGAAATCGTTGACGTCAAAGAGCACGGGACCCTGGGTACCGCGATGACCGCCGCCGTCATGGTGGGCTGGTTTGCGGAGGTATTTGCGGCCTCAAACGACATGGTCCATGTCTCACGCACCGTCTCCCCTAATCCGGAAAACCACCGGGTCTACCAGACCAAATACCAGCTTTATAAAAACCTGTTATCAGAAATGCAGTCGCCGTGGAAAAGCTGCAGCAACTACATCGCGCACTAAGTGAGGAAAAAATGGATCTGAATTTAACGAATCGTACGGCCATCGTGACAGGCGGCGCAACCGGCCTGGGGAAAGAGTTTGTTCTTTCTCTCGCCAAAGAAGGCGTCAATATCTGCTTTACCTATATGCGTGAGGAAGAGCATCCCGAACGGCTGATCGAAACGGTGAAGGCCAGCGCGAACGTAGAGATTATTGCGGTCAAAACCGATCTCTCTGACGAGCAGAGCCGGGAAAATCTGTTTGCCACCTGTATCGACAGACTGGGCAAAGCCGACATTCTGGTGAATAACGCCGGGATCTGGCTGAGCGGCTACGTCACCGAGATCAGCCCGCAGGACTGGGATCTGGTGATGAATGTCAATCTGAAAGCCATCTTCCATCTCAGCCAGCTGTTTGTAAATCACTGCCTGCAGCATGACCAGATGGGCAGCATTCTGAATATTACCTCGCAGGCCGCGTTCCACGGCTCCACGACGGGACATGCGCACTACGCGGCAAGTAAGGCCGGCCTGGTCGTCTTTGCTATCTCTCTGGCGCGGGAAGTCGCCAAACAAAAAATCAATGTGAACAATATCGCCGTCGGGATCATGGATACTGCGATGATCCGTAAGAACATTGAGCAAAACCCTGACTATTACGTCAGTCGTATTCCGGTGGGCCGCGTGGCCCAGCCGCAAGAAATTGCCGACATCGGAGTCTTCATGGTTTCTCCTAAGACCAGCTATATGACGGGAGCAACTCTGGACGTTACCGGCGGTATGTTGATGCGTTAATCTAGGGAGAATCATTATGAAATGTCTGGCAATTGCCGATCTGTTTATCAATGCAGCGATGATGGAATCAGGACTGAAAGCGCTCAGGGATAAGGGAATTGAAGTAGAAATACGCGAGTGGTCACATGACTCCGTTGAGAAGCTTCAGGAAGATAATCTGCGGGTTGAACAGGAAGGAGCAGAAGCCGTGGCCTTACCGGAAGCGCTGCTTCAGGGAACGGATGATATTGACATCCTGATCACTCAGTTTGCCCCCGTCAATACTGCGGTGTTCGATAAACTACCAAAGCTGAAATATGTAGGCGTGCTCCGCGGTGGCGTGGAAAACGTGAATCTTCAGGTGGCGAACGCCCGGGGCGTTGAGGTGATAAACACACCGGGGCGTAACGCTCGCAGCGTCGCCGAATTCACGGTCGGCATGATCCTGGCGGAAATGCGCAATATCGCCCGTTCACACGATGCCCTGCGTGACAAATACTGGCGTAAAGACAGTCCGAACCATCAGGCGATCCCGGAGCTTGGCGGAAAAGTCGTGGGGCTGGTTGGCCTCGGTCATATTGCCCAACTGGTCGCGGGATTTCTCAGCGGCTTTGGCACGGAGATTATCTTTTACGATAAGTACGTTGCAGACCATGAACGTTATGAGAAAGTCGATTCTCTGGACGAACTGGTACAACGCGCCGACGTTATCTCGTTACATGCTCGCCTGACGCCGGAAACCGAAAATCTGATTAACGCACACCATTTCGCGCTAATGAAGCGCAGTGCCATCATTGTTAACACGGCACGCTCCGGGTTAATCAATGAAAAAGAGATGATTGATGCGCTCAGATCCGGGCAAATCATGGGCGCCGCGCTTGATACCTTTGATGACGAGCCACTCCCTGACGACAGTGCATTCTATACACTGAATAACGTGACCATTACGCCGCATATTGCCGGGAGTACCATTGACGCATTCAGTAATTCGCCCAAACTCTTCGCTGAGATCCTTTTAAAGAAACTCAGTTAAATACTAAAAGAACCATTAAAGGTATTAACAGGGCCCAATGGGCACGGGTTAACTCGTGCCCAATTCGCCCGCCTTTTAAGGAATCATTATGGATATTATCAACAGCATTATTAGTCTGGGGGCATCAGTAATGATGCCAGTAATATTCTTTATTATCGCGCTTTGCTTTGGCGTTAAAATCGGTACGGCATTTAAAGCAGGGATGCTGGTAGGCATTGGTTTTGAAGGGGTGGGGCTGGTGATTGGCCTGCTGCTGACAAATCTGGGCCCGGCATCGCAGGCGATGGTTGAGCGTATCGGCCTGCAGTTAACGGTCGTTGATACCGGTTGGCCTACCGCATCGACCATTGGCTGGGGTTCGCCGCTGATGCTGCCCGTCGTGGTGGGCTTTATCGTCATCAACCTGGCTATGCTTCTGTTGAAATTAACCAAAACGGTGAATATCGATATTTTTAACTACTGGATTTTCCTGATCATGGGGTCTGTGGTTTATGCCGGAACGGGAAATTACTGGCTTTCGGTCGGTATTACATTCGCTATTTTTGTGTTGACGCTATTGGCGGCAGATTTAACGGCTCCATATTTACAAAAAAACTATAATCTTAAAGGGATATCATTCCCACATCTTACCTGTATAGCTTACGTGCCGTTTGGCATTGCCTGTAATTACATCATTGATAAGATCCCGCTTATCAATAAAATCAATTTCGATTCGGAAAGTATTAATAAAAAATTCGGCGTTTTTGGCGAGCCTCTTACCCTGGGATTTGTGCTGGGACTGCTGTTGGCCTTCCTGGCGGGATATGACGTTTCTGCTGCCGTTTCACTGGCCATTAAGGTTTCAGCCGCCATGCTGCTGCTGCCTAAAATGATTGAAATCCTGGTGCAGGGATTGTTGATTGTCCGTGATGCCGCTGAAGCAAAACTGAAGGCTAAATTCCCGGGGCGCGATTTTTACATCGGGATGGATACGGCGTTACTGATCGGTGAACCTTCGGTACTGGCGACCGGTCTGCTGTTAATCCCTATGGCTGTGGTGCTGTCTATCATTCTGCCCGGCAACCGCGTACTGCCCTTTGTCGATCTGGCTTCATTAATGTTCCTGCTGGCAATGGTCACGCCGTTCTGTAAACGAAATATGTTCCGCATGTTCATAACCGGAACCCTGATCGTGACCTGCATCCTGTATGTCGGGACGGACATTTCGCAAGAATACACTCAGGCGGCGGTGAACTCGCATATTCCAGTGCCGGAAGGGATGGCCGAGATCACCAATATCGTCGGCGGCGCCACGACGCCTGTCGGCTGGCTGGCCGTCAAGTTTGGCGAGTTTTTTAGCGCCACACCTTAGTACAAGACCACACAAGTAAACAGAGGGCAAACTGCTGCCCTCTGTTTCTTCCTCTTATACTGTGTACTGAATAGCTGGCTCAGCTACGCCCCTGGTTTGAACATCTGACCAGCGCGTCCGCCCCCTGCGCGGCGAGGTGGTTCATTTCTTTTGTGCCCCCTCCTCTTTTCAACCCAACCTGCTATGCTCCTTCTTTCCCTGTTCTCTGGAGAACTCAATGCTGACCATCTGGGGCCGAAAAACCTCCTCTAACGTGCAGGCGCTGATGTGGTGTGTTGGCGAGCTTGGGCTGGACTATCTCCGGTTCGACGTGGGGCATCGCTATGGTGGTACCGACAGCGAGGCGTTTTATCAGCTCAATCCCAATCGCACAGTGCCAGTGCTGCAGGATGGCGATAATCCGCCGCTGTGGGAAACGGGCGCTATCCTTCGCTATTTAGCCAATCGCTACGCCGATGACGCCTTCTGGCCGGGCGATCTGCTGGCCCGCACTGAGGTTGATCGCTGGGCCGAGTGGTCAAAGCAGAATATCGCCCTCGGCTTTACGGCGCCGGTGTTCTGGCGCGTGGTGCGCACGCCTGCCGCCGAGCGGGATCCGCAGGCCATCGCCGCGGCGGTGAAGGCTCTGGAGCAAAAGCTGGCGATTGCCGAGACGCGTCTCGCCGGCAGTCGCTATCTGGTGGGCGATACGTTCACCCTGGCCGACATCCAGTTTGGCCATGTGCTGTACCGCTACTTTGCCATCGACATCACCCGTCATTCCCTCCCCCATCTGGCGGCTTACTATGCACGGCTAACCGAACGGCCTGCCTTTCGCCAGCACGTCATGGTCAGCTACGACGAACTGAAGGTCTGAAGATGGTCGGTAGCGCCTCCTGACGCTACCGACATACCGGTTAACGCGCCATCAGGACAAACACGCCCCAGCCGAGATATTCCCGGGTCCAGGTGACATGGTGCAGCGGCGCGGTGGTCAACTGCTGGCGAACCTCCGGCGCGAAGTCATCGTGCGGATTGGCCTCCAGCCAGCGGCGCATCGTCAGCCATTTCGCCGCTTCATAACGATCCCAGCCCTCCTGGTCGGCCAGCACCATCTCCACCACGTCATAGCCCAGTTCACCAAAGTGGGCGACCAGCGCCGGCAGCGTCAGGAAGTCATCGGGAGTCTGCGCGCCGCAGGCAACCGCCTCTTCCGCCGTGGCCGGACGTTTACGCCACCATGGCTCGCCGATCAGCAGCATGCCGCCGGGCCGCAGGCTCTGCTTCAGCAGCGCAATCGTGCCGGCCACCCCGCCGCCGATCCACGTGGCCCCCACGCAGGCGGCAATATCGCACGGCTGGCTGGCGACGTATCCGCTGGCATCCTGATGCACAAAGGTTACCCGGTCGCTTACCCCGAGCGCTTCTGCACGGGCGGTCGCCTGCTGGCTGAACAGCAGGCTCATGTCCACGCCGGTGCCGACGATCTGATGATCGCGCGCCCAGCTACAGAGCATCTCGCCGGAGCCGCTGCCAAGGTCAAGAATAGCGGTGCCCGGCGCCATCCGCAGCGCCCGTCCCAGGGTGGCGTACTTTTCCGGGGTAAAAGGGTTATGAATACGGTGTTCGCTTTCACTGATAGTAAAAATGCGAGGGATATCGATCATGGGTGTTTCTCCTTGAGAGCCATACGCCCGGGCAGCGACCCTGCCCGGGTCGCTGTATCAGCGGTTGTCCGCCTGCGCGCGAACGTTATTCAAACCAGTGGTGTTGATCCGGTACGGCTGGCCGTTCACCGACTTAATCAGCTTTTTGGTTTTGAGCTTTTTGAAGACCGCGAGGGTGCAGTCGTTCAGCAACAGCCCTTCCCGGGTGTAGCATTCGACGGCGGTAATGCGGCCGGAGGTATCGCGGACGTGCGCAATACGGCCACCTTTGGCGAGAACGTGTAAGGTCCGTTGTTCCTGACGGGATAAATTCATACTGAAACCTGTTCATTATCATGTGCGAAAACATGCCTACACCCGCAGGTGTGTGCGTAAGGTTTAAGCGCAGCGATAATCAGTCCGGCCTGGGCAGGTCGGGGAACTGATTATCTGATAATGACATTCTCCAGCATCGAAGCCTCGGTAAGCATTGAAAGGTATTAACGCGCTGAATACTAACACCCTCAGTTCATAAGGGTATGGCGCAGATTAAAAACTGTGACCGGTATTACGATTTCCCCTCAGCCTTCCCCGCATTTTGCGCTTTCCGCCACCCGCTCTGTTCCTCAAGATTATCCACCACCTTATCTCCCTCCCGCATTGTTAAATAATTGTTGTCAGATCACAAAATAGAAACAAAAAGGCCATTTCGTACGCATTTTATAAAAATGTAGATATTTTTAATTTATGGCTACGAAATGAACATCACCCTGACCTTACAGCGAGGAACGATCCTGATGAACGCCCTGACCGCAGTAAAACCGACACCCGCGCCGTTAGCCCAGCCATATCCGGGCTTTTCCATTGCCCCTTCCGCACAGTCGCCGCGCCTGCTGGAGCTCACCTTTTCCGCCGAAACAACCACGCAGTTCCTGCAGCAGGTCGCGCAGTGGCCGGTGCAGGCGCTGGAGTACAAATCTTTCTTACGCTTCCAGGTCGGCAAGATCCTCGACGATCTGTGCGGCAATCAGCTGCAGCCGTTGCTGATCAAAACATTGCTCGATCGTGCGGAAGGCGCGCTGCTGATCAACGGCGAAGGGATCGATAACGTCAGCCAGGCCGAGGAGATGGTCAAGCTGGCCACCGCCGTCGCCCATCTGATTGGCCGTTCCAACTTCGACGCCATGAGCGGTCAGTATTACGCTCGCTTTGTGGTGAAAAATGTCGATAACTCCGACAGCTACCTGCGCCAGCCGCACCGGGTGATGGAGCTGCACAACGACGGCACCTACGTCGAAGAGCAAACCGACTACGTGTTAATGATGAAGATCGACGAGCAGAACATGCAGGGCGGTAATTCCCTGCTGCTGCACCTCGACGACTGGGAGCATCTCGACGAATTTTTCCGCGACCCGCTGGCTCGCCGCCCAATGCGCTGGGCCGCGCCGCCGAGCAAAAACGTCAGCAAGGATGTCTTCCATCCGGTGTTCGACGTCGATTCGCTGGGCCGTCCGGTAATGCGCTATATCGACCAGTTCGTCCAGCCGAAAGATTTTGAAGAAGGCACCTGGCTGAGCCGCCTTTCCGACGCGCTGGAAACCAGCAAAAACATCCTTTCAATACCGGTGCCGGTGGGCAAATTCCTGCTGATTAACAACCTGTTCTGGCTGCACGGCCGCGACCGGTTTACGCCGCACCCGGACCTGCGCCGCGAACTGATGCGCCAGCGCGGCTACTTTGCGTATTCCACGAATCATTACCAGACTCATCAATAAGGGTTCTCAGGCGAAGGAATTGAGCGGATGTATGATTTCGTGATTATCGGCGGCGGCATCATCGGCATGTCGACCGCCATGCAGTTAATTGAGATTTACCCGGACGCCCGCATTGCGCTGCTGGAAAAAGAGACCGGTCCGGCCTGCCATCAGACTGGCCACAACAGCGGCGTGATCCACGCCGGGGTGTATTACACCCCCGGCAGCCTCAAGGCGCAGTTTTGCCTCGCCGGCAACCGCGCCACCAAGGCCTTTTGCGAGCAGAACGGCATCCGCTATGACGTCTGCGGCAAAATGCTGGTCGCCACCTCGCCGCTGGAGATGGAGCGGATGCGCGCCCTGTGGGATCGCACCGCCGCCAACGGCCTGCAGCGCGAGTGGCTAAGCGCCGGGGAGCTACGCGAGCGCGAACCGAACATTACCGGGCTCGGCGGGATCTTCGTCCCTTCCAGCGGCATCGTCAGCTACCGCGACGTGGCGGCGGCAATGGCGAAGATCTTCGAATCAAAAGGCGGAACGATCGTCTACGACGCCGAAGTCAGCGCCCTGAAAGAACATGCCAGCGGCGTGGTGATCCGCACCCGCCAGGGCGCCGAATATGAGGCCTCCACGCTGATCGCCTGTTCGGGCTTGATGGCCGATCGGCTGGTAAAAATGCTCGGCGTCGATCCCGGGTTTATCATCTGTCCGTTCCGCGGCGAGTATTTCCAGCTGGCGCCGCAGCACAACCAGATCGTCAACCATCTGATCTATCCGATCCCCGATCCGGCGATGCCGTTCCTCGGCGTCCACCTGACCCGCATGATCGACGGCAGCGTCACCGTCGGCCCCAACGCCGTGCTGGCTCTGAAGCGCGAAGGCTACCGCAAGCGCGATATCTCGCTGGCCGATACCCTGGAGATCCTCACCTCGCCCGGCATCCGCCGGGTACTGCAAAACAACCTGCGCTCCGGACTGGGCGAAATGAAGAATTCGCTGTGCAGAAGCGGCTATCTGCGGCTGGTGCAGAAATACTGCCCGAGCCTGACGCTGAGCGATTTACGCCCGTGGCCCGCCGGCGTGCGGGCGCAGGCGGTATCGCCGCAGGGCAAACTGATCGACGATTTTCTCTTCGTCACCACCGCGCGTTCGATACATACCTGCAATGCGCCATCGCCGGCGGCCACCTCCGCTATCCCGATCGGCGCGCACATCGTCAGCAAGGTGCAGACCCTGCTGGAAAGCCAGAGCAATCCCGGACGCACGCTGCGTGCGGCACGTAGCGTGGAGACACTACACGCCGCTTTTACCCGTTAACCCCCTTAAGACAGGAAGCGATTATGCAACTCAACGATATGACACTGTTTCGCCAGCAGGCGCTGATCGATGGTCAGTGGCGCGATGCGCCCAACGGCGATGTGATTGCGGTGACCAACCCGGCCAACGGCGAGCAGCTCGGCAGTGTGCCGAAAATGGGCGCCGACGAAACCCGCGAAGCAATTGAAGCCGCCAATCGCGCCCTTCCCGCCTGGCGTGCCCTGACCGCCAAAGAGCGGGCGAATATTCTGCGCCGCTGGTTCGATCTTATGATGGAGAATCAGGACGATCTCGCCCGCCTGATGACCCTTGAGCAGGGAAAACCGCTGGCGGAAGCCAAAGGCGAAATCAGCTACGCCGCCTCCTTTATTGAGTGGTTCGCCGAAGAAGGTAAGCGCATTTACGGCGATACCATTCCCGGCCATCAGGCCGACAAGCGCCTGCTGGTGATTAAGCAGCCCATCGGCGTTACCGCCGCCATCACCCCGTGGAACTTCCCGGCGGCGATGATCACCCGCAAAGCGGGCCCGGCGCTGGCCGCCGGCTGCACCATGGTCCTGAAACCGGCCAGCCAGACGCCGTTTTCAGCGCTGGCGCTGGCCGAACTGGCCAATCGCGCCGGGATCCCCGCCGGGGTGTTCAACGTGGTCACCGGTTCCGCCGGGGCCGTCGGCGGCGAACTGACCAGCAACCCGCTGGTGCGCAAGCTCTCCTTTACCGGCTCGACCGAGATTGGCCGCCAGCTGATGGAGCAGTGCGCGAAAGACATCAAAAAAGTCTCCCTGGAGCTGGGCGGCAACGCGCCGTTTATCGTCTTTGATGATGCCGACCTCGATAAAGCCGTCGAGGGGGCGCTGGCGTCGAAGTTCCGCAACGCCGGGCAGACCTGCGTCTGCGCCAACCGACTGTACGTCCAGGACGGGGTGTATGACCGTTTCGCTGAAAAACTGCAGCAGGCGGTGGAAAAACTGCGCATCGGCGACGGCCTGCAGGATGGCGTCACCACCGGCCCGCTGATCGACGAGAAAGCCGTCGCCAAAGTTGAAGAACATATTGCCGACGCCATCGCCAAAGGCGCGAAAGTCGTCACCGGCGGCAAACCGCACGCCCTGGGCGGCAACTTCTTCCAGCCGACCATCCTGGTCAACGTTCCCGACAGCGCCAAAGTGGCGAAAGAGGAGACCTTCGGCCCGCTGGCGCCGCTGTTCCGCTTTAAGGATGAAGCCGACGTCATTGCCCAGGCCAACGATACCGAGTTCGGCCTCGCCGCCTATTTCTACGCCCGCGATCTGAGCCGCGTCTTCCGCGTCGGCGAAGCGCTGGAGTACGGCATCATCGGCATCAACACCGGCATTATCTCCACCGAAGTCGCCCCGTTCGGCGGCGTCAAGGCCTCCGGCCTTGGCCGCGAAGGGTCGAAGTACGGTATCGAAGATTATTTAGAAATCAAATACATGTGTATTGGCCTTTAACAGGAGCGATGGATGAACAGCAATAAAGCAATGATGGCGCGTCGCAGCGATGCGGTCCCGCGCGGCGTCGGCCAGATCCACCCTATCTTCGCCGAACGCGCGGAGAACTGCCGGGTGTGGGACGTCGAAGGCCGGGAATATCTCGATTTTGCCGGCGGTATCGCGGTGCTCAATACCGGCCATCTGCATCCGCAGGTTGTCGCCGCCGTCGAAGACCAGCTGAAAAAGCTGTCGCATACCTGCTTTCAGGTACTGGCCTACGAGCCTTACCTGGCGCTGTGCGAAAAGATGAACCAGAAGGTGCCCGGTGATTTCGCCAAGAAAACCCTGCTGGTCACCACCGGGTCGGAAGCGGTGGAGAACGCGGTGAAAATCGCCCGCGCGGCAACCGGGCGCAGCGGCGCCATCGCCTTCACCGGCGCTTATCACGGCCGTACCCATTATACCCTGTCGCTGACCGGAAAAGTGAACCCGTACTCCGCCGGTATGGGGTTAATGCCGGGCCACGTCTATCGCGCCCTCTACCCGTGCGCGCTGCACGGCGTCAGTGATGACGAGGCGATCGCCAGCATCCATCGCATCTTCAAAAATGACGCCGCGCCGGAAGATATCGCCGCCATCATTATTGAGCCGGTGCAGGGTGAAGGCGGGTTTTATGCCGCTTCCCCGGCTTTTATGCAGCGCCTGCGCGCCCTGTGCGACGAACACGGCATTATGCTCATCGCCGATGAGGTCCAGAGCGGCGCGGGCCGTACCGGCACGCTGTTCGCCATGGAGCAGATGGGCGTGGCGGCAGATATCACCACCTTCGCCAAATCCATCGCCGGCGGTTTCCCGCTGGCGGGCGTCACCGGGCGGGCGGAGGTGATGGATGCCATCGCCCCCGGCGGACTCGGCGGCACCTACGCTGGCAACCCCATCGCCTGCGCCGCCGCCCTGGCGGTATTACAGATTTTCGAGCAGGAGAACCTGCTGGAAAAAGCCAACCAGCTTGGCGACACCCTGCGCCAGGGCCTGCTGGCGATTGCAGAAGATCATCCGGAGATCGGTGACGTTCGCGGCCTGGGGGCGATGATCGCCATTGAGCTGTTTGAAGAGGGCGACCGCAGCAAGCCTAACGCCAGACTGACGGCGGATATCGTCGCCCGCGCCCGCGACAAAGGCCTGATCCTGCTCTCCTGCGGGCCGTACTACAACGTGCTGCGCATCCTGGTGCCGCTGACCATTGAAGAGGCGCAGATCGAGCAGGGTCTCAAGATCATCGCCGACTGCTTTACCGAGGCGAAACAGGCATAGAACAGAACACATGCGGAAGCGAAGTACGTTCGTAAGGGAATGAAGACGAGACCTGCAAAACAACAATAATACGCGTGCCCCGGCGCGGGAATGTCGGGGCGCTCTCCCAGGTGACACACTTCGAGAGGGTAAATGATGGGGCAACTGTCGCAATCACAGGATTTAGGGGCGGGACTGAAGTCGCGCCACGTCACGATGTTATCTATCGCCGGGGTGATCGGCGCGAGTTTATTTGTCGGTTCCAGCGTCGCCATTGCCGAAGCGGGCCCGGCGGTGCTGCTGGCCTATCTGTTTGCCGGGCTGCTGGTGGTGATGATTATGCGTATGCTGGCCGAAATGGCCGTCGCCACGCCGGATACTGGCTCCTTTTCCACCTACGCCGACAAAGCCATCGGCCGCTGGGCGGGGTATACCATCGGCTGGTTGTACTGGTGGTTCTGGGTACTGGTTATTCCGCTGGAAGCCAATATCGCGGCGATTATTCTGCATTCGTGGGTGCCGGGCGTCCCTGTGTGGTTGTTCTCCCTGGTCATCACTCTCGCCCTCACCGGCAGTAACCTGCTGAGCGTCAAGAACTACGGTGAATTTGAGTTCTGGCTGGCGCTGTGCAAAGTGATCGCTATTCTGGCGTTTATCGTACTGGGCGCGGTCGCCATTACCGGTTTTTATCCCTATGCCGAGGTCAGCGGCATTTCGCGGCTGTGGGACCACGGCGGCTTTATGCCGAACGGCTTCGGCGCGGTGCTGAGCGCGATGCTGATCACCATGTTCTCTTTTATGGGCGCGGAGATCGTCACCATTGCCGCCGCCGAATCGGACACGCCGGATAAACACATCGTCCGCGCCACCAACTCGGTGATCTGGCGTATCTCTATTTTTTATCTGTGCTCGATCTTTATCGTCGTCGCCCTCATCCCATGGAATATGCCGGGGCTGAAGAGCATCGGTTCCTACCGCTCGGTGCTCGAGCTGCTGCATATTCCCTACGCGAAGCTGATTATGGACGGCGTGATCCTCCTGTCGGTCACCAGCTGTCTGAACTCGGCGCTGTATACCGCCTCGCGGATGCTCTACTCCCTGAGCCGTCGCGGCGATGCGCCGGCCATCATGGGCCGGACCAACCGCAGCAAAACTCCGTACGTGGCGGTGCTGCTCTCCACCGGCGCGGCGTTCCTCACCGTGGTGGTGAACTACTATGCGCCCGCGAAGGTGTTTAAATTCCTCATCGACAGCTCTGGCGCCATCGCCCTGCTGGTCTATCTGGTGATCGCCGTTTCACAACTGCGGATGCGCAAAATCCTTCAGGCGCAAGGCGGCGAGATCCGTCTGAGAATGTGGCTCTATCCGTACCTGACCTGGCTGGTGATCGCCTTTATCACCTTCGTGCTGGTGGTGATGCTGTTCCGTCCGGCGCAGCAGCTGGAGGTGATCTCTACCGGCCTGTTAGCACTGGGAATTATTTGTACGGTACCGATTATGTCGCGCTGGAAAAAGCTGGTATTGTGGCAAAAACTGCCGCTGCAAAATACGCGTTAACCCTGTTCCCGGCGCCCGCCGGGAACAGCATTCAGGAGTAAGAACATGACCGCCATTCCCCAGGCGACGGCCATTGACGGGTACCGTTGGCTGAAAAACGACATCATCCGCGGGGTCTACCAACCCGATGAGAAGCTGCGGATGAGCCTGCTGACGTCGCGCTATGAGCTCGGCGTCGGGCCGCTGCGGGAGGCGCTCTCGCAGCTGGTGGCGGAAAGGCTGGTGACGGTGGTTAATCAGAAAGGCTATCGGGTGGCGCCCATGTCGGAGCAGGAGCTTCTCGATATCTTCGACGCGCGCGCCAATATGGAAGCCATGCTGGTGCGCCTCGCCATCGAACGCGGCGGCGACGAGTGGGAAGCCGAGCTGCTGGCCCGCGCCCATCTGCTCAACAAGCTGGAGTCCTGTGACGCCAGTGAGCGCTTACTCGATGAATGGGACCAGCGCCATCAGGCGTTTCACACCGCCATCGTCGCCGGCTGCGGCTCCCAGTATCTGCTGCAGATGCGCGAAAGGCTGTTCGATCTGGCGGCGCGCTACCGTTTCATCTGGCTGCGCACCACCGTGCTGTCGGTGGAGATGCTGGAAGACAAGCATGTCCAGCACCAGACCCTGCTGGACGCCATTCTGGCGCGCGATGCCGAACGAGCCAGCGCGCTGATGCGCGAGCACTTACTGACCCCTATCCCGATTATTCAACAGGCGATGGCTGGCAAGCTGTCGTTATCCTGAGTCAGGCGTTAGGGTTGATAGTGCGACTGCGGCCTGGCGAGGCTAATCTTCCTCCCCAACCCTCCCTGGCACGCTAAAACGCTGAATTAAGAATCATGAATTGTGCAAAGCAATGCAATATTCATGGTTATTTTATTCATTGATAAATCTATATATTTTTAACTGTCAAGTCGACATCTCATAATCTATCATCTATAGTTATAGACAGTTTATTCAAAATCACGTTAATAAATAATTTTTTCCTGTCCCTCAACTAAATGATAAGAAAACATTATTTAATTGGCGATAAAATGAGCGAAAAATGACGGATAGCAAAATTAAAATATATAGCACTCGCTATAGTAACATAATGAAATTGCTTGATTTTTTCTCTGTAAACATCTTTATCTATGTCTACCTTATCGTTCTTGATCTTGTCCCCACCCCTTCGTCTATATTACTTGGGATTATTTATTCATTAATATTTATACGTACCAATGAGTATTTTCAGCTCTATTCGGGGCAAATGAAAGGAAGATACTTATCCACTTTCGCTAAACTGCTTATTAGTGCCAGCGTGGGGGGGGTGTTATCTTATCTGTTGATCGTCATCGCTGAACAACTGGCCAGACGCCCTCTGTCGCTCCATCACCTGACATTAGCCAAAACAATTGCCCTGTGCTCCGTTGCCGTTTTCATCAGTATGTTTCTCATCCGTGTCGTAACCAGTCGCTATTTCTTTAAGAGCAAACGCAGAGTCGCCATTCTGGGGATAACGCCTGCAGGGCTGGCGATCCTTCAGGAACTACATAAAGAATTCTCAGCTGAGGGTATCGATATTCGTTTCTTCGAAGACCGCACCGTGCAACGCGACAGCCGCCTTATCAATATCGAGAAGTCGGGTAACTCAAGAGATCTACTGGCGCTGGCGAAGAAAGGCGAGGTGGATGAAGTGTATATTGCACTACCGATGGTTGCCCAACAGCGTATTCGCCAGTTCCTGAATGAATTTTCCGATACCACAGTGGATGTCTTTCTGGTACCCGATCTCTTCTCGTATAGCGCACATATTTCCCAGTTACGCATGTTTGGCAACATCCAAACCATCAGTATTTTCACCTCGCCGTTTGATGGGGAAGGCGCGGTACTCAAACGTATTGAAGACATCATTCTTGGCCTCTTTTTTACCTTACTCAGCCTGCCGGCGATGCTGATTGTGGCCATAGGGATTAAACTCACCTCGCCGGGTCCCGTGTTGTTTAAACAAAACCGCTACGGTCTGAACGGTAAACAGATACAAGTGTGGAAATTTCGAACCATGCGCGTGATGGAGAACAGCGCTGTAGTCACGCAAGCCACGCGTAACGATCCACGAATCACCAAATTCGGCGCTTTTTTGCGTAAAACCTCACTGGATGAACTGCCACAATTTATTAATGTCCTGCAGGGACGAATGTCTATTGTCGGCCCACGTCCGCATGCCGTCGCACATAATGAGCAATATCGCGTACTCGTCGAAAACTACATGATTCGTCATAAGGTGAAGCCTGGTATCACCGGGCTGGCGCAAATCAATGGTTTTCGCGGCGAAACGGATACGCTTGATAAGATGGAAAAACGTATCCAGTTTGATCTGCAATATATTCAGTCGTGGTCACTGTTACTGGATTTAAAAATTATTTTTCTGACTTTCTTCCGTGGTTTTGTGGGCAAAAATGCGTTCTAAAGGGATGGCTCTGACGGTGCTGCTTTATATCCCCTGGGTCCATGCGGACCTGCAGGGGAAACCGCATACCGGTATTGCCGGCATCGATTTCGAGAGCCAACTGGGTTATGACATTGGTTACAACGACAACGTGACCTGGCAGCGGTATGACCAGAAAAAAACAGGCTCCAGCTACCAGAGCATTAAACCGATCGTCAAAGCCATCGGTGAACGCTATGAAGACCGCTACCTGCTGATGTACTCCGGCGATTATCGCAACTATGCCAACGATAGCGCGGACAATCGTAATAATCATTTTTTCATGTTCAATGGTAAATGGCGCTTCGGCAGCATGCACGGGCTCTCGCTGGACCTTGATGAGACGCTGGGTCACGAAGAACGCGGTCAGGACACGACCGAAGGTTTTTTACCTGAGCAGTTTAAAGAGTTTGGTATTAATAAACCTATCGGCACCCGTTTTTTCAACAGCGAGCTACGCTACAGCTATGGTGCCCCGGAGGGACGCGGCAAAGTTGAAGTCGCGTTGCTGCATAAGCAGTTGCGCTTTCGCGACCTCGAAAGCATTAAAGCCGCCAGCGACGACTTTGACTACTACATGCACGACCAGGAGTGGAATGAAAACAGCCTGGTGGCCGAGCTGTTCGATCAGAAAGCCAAAACGCTGCGCTACCGCTATAGCTTTATCACCAACCAGCGCCGTTACGAACTGAATCCGCTAAAAGACAGCAATGAGTATTATCTGCTGTTTGGGATGAAAAACCGATTGTCGGGCAAAACCGAGATTAATGGTAACGTTGCCTGGCTGTACAAAGACTTTATCCATAACCCGGACTCACAGGGTTTTAACGGCCTGAACTGGGATATCAACGCCGACTGGAAACCGCTGGAACAAATGAAAGTTAACCTACACAGCTCCCAGCGCATCAAGGACCCCACCGACTCCGGCGGCTATATCCTGGTGTCGAATTTCGGCGTCGGCTATGAACATCACTGGCTGGTGGATCGTTTCTCAACTCTGGTCGATTATTCATATATCACTGAAGACTATAAGCATCAGAGTAATAAGCGCAAAGATAAGTCTAATCTGCTGTCGCTGACCTTTAACTATGATTTCCGACCATCGGTTAACTTTAAGCTGAAGCTGCAATGGAACACCATGCACTCGAATAAAGACACGGACACATTTTATATTGGCCCGGACTACTCGCATGCGGTTGACCGCACCCTGGGCTACGACGATTCGGCCATTATTTTTATGACGCAGGTACAGATATGATCCTTTTCAACAGAAAACTGGCGATGCTTTCGCTGTTGGCGTTGTTGCTGGCGGGTTGTTCCACTCCGCCGCAGACGATCAAAACGCCGCCGGACGCGGTTTATCTTCTGGACCAGGGCGATGAAGTGAATATTGCCGTCTCCGGGGAACAGGATCTCACTATGCGGGTAAAAATCGACAACAGTGGCAGCATTGATTATCCCTACATCGGTTCGCTGTTGATGAAGGGCAAAACTCCCGAACAGGTGAGTAATGAAATCGCCGATAAGCTGCGCGGTAACTACCTGCAGGCACCGATGGTCACGGTGAGCATTGCCGAATACCGCAAAGTTTACCTGCTCGGCGAAGTGAAAAAACCGGATGGATATGCCTGGGAGCCAGGTTTAACGGCGGAAAAAGCCATTGCCCTGGCTGGCGGTTTCACAGACCGCGCTGACCGTCACGATATTCAAATTCGACAGGCCCGCGGCGGTAAGCTGCTGGAAAATGTCGCCGCCGACTCCTCCGTGCAGGCTGGAGATACCATTATTATTGGCATGAGTTTCTTCTGATATGGCAATTTCATTGGTCGAAAACGGGAAAAAGAAAGAAGGCTTTATCGACTTCACGCCTTATTTCAACAAAATTAAGCACAAGCTTGTCTGGTGCCTGGCGGTAGTGATTGTCGCCGCGGTGGCATCATTTATTCTGACGCGTTTTATGTCTTCGAGCTACACAGCGACGGCCACCGTGCTGTTTAAAGCACAGTCGCAGGACATCTCTCCCCTGCCGCGGCTGGAAAACTACGACTCCACGCGCAGCGATTATTACGAGACCAAGTACGCATTAATGGGTTCACGGGTGGTGCTTGATGCCGCGGTGCGCAAATTAAAGCTGTATCAGGACAGCGAATTTAACGGCGGTGATAATCTCGACGAAGCCACACGCATCCACAATGCCATTCAGGCGCTGGAAAGAAGTCTGACAATTTCTGGGGTGCGTACCACCCAGCTGGTTTCCGTATCAATGGAAGCCAAATCACCGCAAAAAGCCGCTGATATCGCCAACGGCGTCGCCCAGGCCTTCATTGACTACAGCCTGCAACAGAAGCAAAACATCTTGCTTCAGGCGCAGGGTTGGAATGAAAAAATGATGGACGACCTGAAGAGCAAAATGGAACATCAAAAGGCGGACATCGACCACTTTCTCAAAGAGAATGGCCTGCTGACCTTCCGCAGCATGGATGGTTATGAAACCGAACGCCTGGGGATTGTGATAAACCACCTCGCCGACGCCACCCAGCGCCGCCTGAAAGCCCAGACGGTGTGGGACAAAGTCCGCCGCCAGCAGGGTAAACCGGTAGAACAAATTATCTCACTGCCGGAAATCTCCGGACATCCGCAGATTCAGGACTTACGCATTGCGCTCATCCAGACCCGGCGTAATCTCTCTGAAGCCGCTAAGCATTACGGGCCACAGCATCCGAAATATCTGCAAGCCCAGGCGCAGTTGCAGGCCGTTAACGTGCAGCTCGGCCAGGTACTGGGCGAGCTGTTTAACGGCCTGCGTCAGCAGTATCAAATCGCTCTCGACGATGAGCAGCACTATCAGAAAATGCTCAACGATCAGAAGGCTGATTTCCAGGCGCTCGGCGCCAAGCGCGACCAGTACAACACCATGACCACCGCGCTGAACAAAACCGAAGAGTTATATAAGTCGCTGTACCAGCGCGCCAACGAGCAAAAATTGTCGGAGAGCTTCTCAGTTCCGGATGAGGTCATTTACGACGCTGCGGTACCGCCGGATCGGCCGTCTAAACCGCAGCGCGGCCTGCTAATTATCATGGTTACGATGCTGGCGCTGGCGCTCTATATCATGTACCTGATCGTCAGCACCGCGCTGGATAAAACGGTGAATAGCCTCAGCGAGCTGAAAGCGAAAACCGCCCTCGATGGCAGCGGTGAATTTCCGCAGCTGACGCATCTGGAGAATGTCAGGCAGATTTTCCATAACGTGCTGTATGCCGATATGATCCACAGTCTACGGCTGGCATTACTTAATCAGCGCGATAAGCCCGCTACCATTCTGGTCACCTCGGTACAATCCCGTTCCGGCAGTTCACTTATTGCTGAACTTCTGGCCTGGTCCGCCAGCAAATCGCGTAAAACGCTGCTGATTGACCTCGACTACCTGGCCACTCAGGGATTATCGGCGAAATTTCCGCAATATAAACAGGGCTTCAGCCAATTGCTGAACAGCGAGTGCATGCCGGAGCAGTCCGTCGTCAAACTGGATGATAAACTGGACTTTATGCCCCGCGGCAAACTCAACGACTCTTCTCTGCTGTTGCTCACCTCGGAACGCCTGCCGGCGCTGCTGGCAACATTGCATCAGACTTACGATACGCTAATCATCGACACCCCGGCGCTCAGTCAGGCACAGGATAGCTTACTCCTGGCGGCGCAAAGCGATATCAGTCTGCTGGTGGTGAAAGCGGGCGAGCAGGCGGCACACATCCGTGAGGCAGAACGTCGCCTGCAAGGCGCTGGCAAGGTCCAGGTGGCAAACGTGCTCAACCAGGTGCGCGAAGAAGATCTGGAAACGCAGGAAGGTAAACGCCTGCTTGAGCGCCAGATGCACGAACTCATTGCTCCGAAATAGCGCCTATGAATCTGATTAAGAGTATTTCATCCATCGCCAGTTCATCGGTGCTTTCGCAGCTGATCGGTGCCTTTTCGGTCTGGCTTATCTCTCATCGCTATGGGATGGCGGAGGTCGGCCATTACGCGATGATCTACAGCAATGTGCTGATCGGCGCGCAGGTCTGTACCTTTGCCTCACAGTTGCTAATCCCCCGTCAGGAGGATCATGAGCTTGGGCAAAACGTGGTGTTCTGCCTGCTGCAGAGTCTGCTGATGGCCCTCCCCTGGGCGGTCATCACCGGGCTTATCTTCGAACTTAACATTGCGTTTCTCTATTTGCTGACCTTTGGCTATGCGCTGGTGCTGGTGGCGGAAAACCTTTCCCTGCGCGGCGGTAATTATCCTTTCCTGACTTTCCAGCGTATTGCGGTGTCGCTGGTGGTGGCTATTGCACTGCTGGCGATGCCCAACCCAACGCTGTTTTATCTGGCGTGGATGGTCGGGATCCTGCTGCTATTGAGCGCCTGCCTGATTCGCCTGTTTAACTTCAAAAGTTTAACGTTGCACCACTTTTCGATTGCCATGAATCTGCGTTTTTTACGCGAGCACTGGCAGCATATTAGCCGCGTCGGCAGCGCCGAGGTGCTGGCGATGGCCAGTAATAACCTGCCGACGATGCTGATTAACATCTGGTTCTCGCCGCTGGTTGCCGGCTACTTTTCGGTGGTCAGCCGTTTCTGCCTGTCGCCGGTGATGATTATCGGTAACGCCGTGCGCAACTCCATCTTTTCTAAATGGTCGATGGATTTTCGCAACCACACCTTTAACTATCCGGAATATAAAAAGGTTCGCCTGTTGCTGCTGGGCGCCGCCGCGGTATGCATCCTTGGTATCTGGGTTTTCTATCCGCTGGTGATGCGCCTTGGCTTTAGCGAGGAGTGGCTGAATTCGATCCCCACCTCGCGCTACATGCTGCCTTATCTGTTCGCCGCGCTGGCTGTCAGTCCGTTGACGGTGATCGAACTGATCTTCGGCTCCCGGCGCTACTTCCTGCGCATTCAGATTGAGCAGTTGCTGATTATCGTCATCGCCTTCATCGCCTTGCCGTACTTTGGCGTCAAGTATGAAATCGCCCTGCTGGCTTTCTCGTTCCTGACCTTCGCGCGTTACTTGTTCATTTTGCTCAAAATGAATCAGCGGGCGAAAATGCTTTCGCTGCAGGAGCAGAAAATATGCAGCTAAACACCGGCCGCTATCTCGAAGCCTATGCCCTGATGACGCTGGTGTTCTGCGGTACGGTCCAGTATTTCACCGGTATCGCGGCCGTGCTGTGGCTGCCATTTTTTCTGGTGCTGGTGATGGCGGTGCTGCTCCTGATGCAAAGCCGCCCGCAGCCGCTGGCTCTCACCGGGCGGGAAAAGCTAATACTGGCGCTGTATCTGACCTTTATCCTACTCGGGCTGGTCTCAACGGTACTACAGTCAGGGGTCGTCACCGCCATCGTCGGCTTTAAAAACGAGCTGGCGCTATCGCTGCTGATGTTCTGCATGCTGCTGGGCATGTTTAGTGAATCACAGCTGTACCGTCTGACGCGGCTTTTCTACTGGATCTACTATGTGCAGATTCCGGTCGCTATCTATCAGGTGATTTTCGTGGTGCCTAAACGGGTGGCGTTTCGCGGTGAAGATGAGAAGTGGGACTCCGTGGTCGGCACTTTCGGCGGCGACCCGATGGGCGGCGGCAACACCGCGGCGATGGGGATGTTCTGTCTGCTGATCATGCTCATGAAAGTGTCGGAGTTTAAGCACGGCATCTGCTCATTTAAATCGCTGGTGATCCACATCGCGCTGGGTTTCTTCCTCTGCGTGGTGGGGGAAGTAAAATTCGTCATTCTGCTGTCGCCGTTCCTGCTGGCGCTACTGTGGATCCTGCCCGGCTATGTGAGCGGCGTAAGTAAAGTCAGCCTGCGATCGCTGCTGATCATCGCCGCCGGCATGGCGCTATTAATTTTTATCGCCATTACCGTGCTGGCCTCCAACTATTCCTCGGCCTTCGGCGGCGACCCGACCAAAAGCGCACTGTCGGTATTTATCGATTCGCTGGGCTATATTTTTGATACCAACTACATTATGCCCAGCGGTGAACTGGGACGTTTTACCACCGTCTTCTTCTGGCTGCAGCATAACGAACTGTTTGGTCCGGGCGGCATGCTGTTTGGTTACGGCCTTAACGCCACCAACAGCGGCAGTACGGTCTCACCGGGCTATATCGGCGCCTGGTATCACCTGATCCTCGATTCTACCGCCTTGAGCATGCTGCTGTGGGAAGTGGGTATTATCGGCATCATTCTGTTTATTGGCACCATTGCCTCGGTACTGGTTGCCATGCGCCCCAAAGAAACCTTTTCGCGTCACGATCTCAAGCTTGAGGATCTCCGGCTTCTCAGCTCAGCGCCGGCGTTCTATGTTTTTGTCATCGGCTGTCTGCTGAGCCTGCCGTACAGCCAGATCCTGATGATCATTCCCATGCTACAGTTTTTATTATGGTTATCTCTTGGGGCGCTGATTGTCATCCACCGCGCTGTCCGTCTTAACTCCGGTACCCACTATGAATAAAACGCCATCCATTACCGTCAGCATCAAGACCCTGAACGAAGCGCAGGGCATCGAGAAAACGATCGATAGCGTGCGCAAACAGCTGCAACCGTACCCGCATCAAATCATCGTCGCCGACAGCTTATCAACGGATAACACCCGCGAACTGGCTATCGCGAAAGGCGCGATGGTGGTGTGTCTGGATAACGCCGCCGACCGCTGCTGCGGTATCGGCCACCAGCTGGGCTGGCTGTACAGCGAAGGCGATTATCTGCTGCTGCTGGATGGCGATATGGAGCTGGAGCCGGGCTTTCTGGATACCGCGGTCGAATTCCTCGAGACGCATCCGGAGTACGCGGGAGTCGCCGGCAGCGTCGAGATGGATGATGCCTCTAACTATGAGTTCAAATCGCGCAAGCAGCGCCTGCATCTGATCTATCCGCAGGGCGACACCGATCATCTGGGCGGCGGCGGCCTGTATCGCCGTGAAGCGATCGAGAAAATCGGCTATCTGACCAACCTCAATCTGCACGGCTACGAAGAAGCGGAGCTGGGCATTCGTTTACAGGCAGCAGGTTACAAGCTGCATCGCCTGGCGGCGCCCTACTTTAGCCACGCCTCTTACACCATGCCAACCTTTAAAATGCTGGCCTACCGTTGGAAGAACGGCTTTCTGTGGGCGCCAGGCGAGTTGCTCCGAAACTGCTGGGGTAAAGCCCATTTCCCGGCGGCGCTGCGGATTGTACGTAATGAGCTGATCTTTACCCTCTATCTGCTGGTTTTACTGATCTGTCTGCTGACCTTCGATGGCAAAGTGATCGCCATTGCCCTGCTGCCGCTGCTGGCGTTTATCGCCCTGAAGGCTATTAAAAATAAATCGCTGCGCGATGGCGTACAGAGCGCCATTAACTTATCGCTATTTTCTGCGGGGCTAGTGCGCGGGGTGATTAATTCAGTACGCGATCCGATGAAACGCCCGGCGGTGACCGTCTCGAATCCACAGCATATTGATACTGAAAATGAAAATTCTCTTCGTTAACAAATTCTTCTTTATCAAAGGCGGCGCGGAAACCGTTTATTTTCAGGAGCGCGACGCGATGCTGCAAGCCGGCTACCAGGTCGTCGACTTCAGCATGCAGCACGCGGAAAATAAACCGTCGCCGTGGGAAGATTTTTTCGTCCATAATATCGATTATCACGACAGTCACGGCCTGATGAGCAAAATCAAAGCCGGGGTGGACTTTATTTATAATGCCGAGGCCTGCGCCAGGCTCAACACCCTTTTGTTGCGCGAGCGGCCGGACATTGTTCATTTTCATAACATTTATCACCAGCTTACGCCTGCCGTTATCGGCGTGGCGAAACGCTTTGGCTGCAAAACGGTACTCACTGCCCACGATTACAAAATCGTCTGCCCTTCCTACACCATGCTGCGCGATGGTCATGTCTGCGAAGAGTGTCTGACCGGGTCGGTGATCAACGCTTTTCGTCACCGCTGCCAGCAGGGCGATACTTTCAAAAGCCTGCTGCTGTCGCTGGAAGCCTACTGGCAGAAGTTCGCCAAAAATTACGCCATGCTCGACTGTATTATCGCCCCGAGCGAGTTTATGCGCCAAACTCTGCTGCGTAAGCTGCCCGACGCCCGTATTGAGGTGATCGTCAACGGTATAGATGCCAACAGCACCGTGCCCGGCGAAACCGCAGGCGACTATTTTCTCTATATTGGCCGTCTGAGCCGGGAAAAAGGCGTACCGACGCTTGCGCAGGCGCAGCAAAAAATGCAGGAGACGATGCCGCTTAAGATTGTCGGTGACGGCCCATTAGGCGCAGACCTGCGCGCGCGTTTCAGCGGCCCGCAGTTCCTCGGCTATATGAAACATGGAGAGGAGCTGAATAACCTTATTCGCGGGGCTCGCGCAGTAGTCGTCCCCTCTGAATATTATGAAAACTGCTCCATGTCGGTGCTCGAAGCCATGGCTTTTGGCCGCCCGGTGATCGGCGGCAATATCGGCGGTATCCCGGAACAGATCCGTGATGGCGTTGATGGCTATCTGGTTGAGCCCGGCAATAGTGACGCGCTGGCACAACTGATGGACAAACTGGCTGCAGACACTGAGTTGGCCCGCAGAATGGGTATTAACGCCCGCCAGCGGTTGGAAGAAAAATACGATCTCGCCCGCCACATGCAAGTGCTGCAGGCGCTTTATCAGCAACTTGTCGGGGAGAAAAAATGACCATCAACGTCACGGTATTAGGCACTCGCGGGATCCCCGATGTGCAGGGCGGTGTCGAAACGCACTGCCAGAATTTATACCCGGAAATCTATCGCCAGGGCAGCGCGGAAGTCTGCGTGATCGCCCGCTCGCCGTATGTGAACTACCGCCGCAGTGAATATCAGGGCGTTAAACTCAAGAGCCTGTGGGCGCCGAAAAGCCGTAAATTCGAGGCCATTATTCACTCGACGCTGGCGGCATTCAGTACCTTATTCGACGGCTCCAACGTGGTTCACGTTCACGCCGTTGGCCCCGGGCTGGTGGTGCCGTTGCTGCGTTTGCTGGGAAAACGCGTCGTCTTTACCCATCACGGCCCGGATTACGATCGGCAGAAATGGGGCCGGATGGCCAAAGAGATGCTGCGCCTTGGCGAAAAATGGGCAGTGAAATATGCCAATGAAGTGATCGTCATTTCCGAGGTCATCAATAATCTGATTAAGCACAAGCATGGCCGGCATAACGCCCATGTTATCTACAATGGCGTGCGCCAGGTCGAATTGCCGCCTGCGGATCGGCAGGCGGCGATCCTCTGTAAAAAAAGGGTAAGAGGGCAA
>OBUN01000067.1_pt1 | contig 52737 bp, 45 predicted proteins | sample 1475851 | NCBI WGS metagenome assembly OBUN01 (sample SAMEA2579932, study PRJEB22360) | human gut metagenome | reverse complement strand
CAGTTGGTTAGAGCACCACCTTGACATGGTGGGGGTCGTTGGTTCGAGTCCAATTAAACGCACCATAATGCGTCTGTAGCTCAGTTGGTTAGAGCACCACCTTGACATGGTGGGGGTCGATGGTTCGAGTCCATTCAGACGCACCAAGCTGTTTTCCCTTCCTGATTACACAGCCTCGTTCTTGTCAAATAACGCGCTTTGTTTATGAACTCCAGATCAGCCTGCCATTTCTCACAGTACTTCACTTCCAGCGAGTCCAGATCCTTATAAAATCCTTCCCAGCGCCCTGTCGCACGGCCCCCATACCACTCGCTTTGTTGCTTTACTATTAACCGGTTGACCACATTCTTCACCAGCGGATCCCGTACTGCCAGCGCCTGCCTGATTTCTTCTGCCGTCACTTTCCCGTCGCGGTTGCTGTCCATCTCCGCCATCAGATCACGATAAAACTGTGTTACCAGACCGTACTGATACCCCGCGCCCTGTTCAGCCGTTCGGCTTATCGTCCCGAACGCCTGGGGGATCCAGGGCTGTTCATCACATCATCACCGCTATCTTCCTCCAGCGCCCGGAACCCAAGTAACCCATTGATAAAGAATCTATGAGAGTCTCCTGCATTGATTCAGCTTGTTGTTCGACCCTGAACTTTCATGCGGTAGATAAAAATCATACACCATACTTAACGCGCAAAAATTTCTTTATTTTCCCCGCATTATCCAATGGGAAGTTTTGAATGTTTCCGTTACTTTTGATTTGATAACCAGATAATTGAGAATCTTTTTCCCCATCCAAATTCTTTATATACCCTCGCCCTTCGTCATGTTTATATGATTTAACCTCATAATAATACGGATATTCGACACCATTGCCTTCATAATTTACATGCCATCGAAGAAGAACAACAACATTTCTATACCCATTTATTTGCATAAAGAAAATGGTCATTAATTCCACCGGGGCATCAGAGTAATAGAAGGTATCGACTTTAGAATTATATAACTTACCATTATTAATACAGCTTAGATAAAAATATATATCCCTTTTATCAGGCGCATATTGAAAACAAATAAATCCATTAGTAAAAGAGTTATCTTCAAATGGTCCCTGAACAAGGGCGTTAGGGTTATCACCGCACGCATAAATCATGCTTGAAAAGAAGAGTAACACAAGAACCAACATTCTTGTAATGCTATTTTTCATTTTATCCTCAATAGAAAATTTCATTTTCTATTAACTTTGCTTCGCCATCTCTACGTAGCCCAAGCCCTCGCTGATGGGGCCATAAACGCTTCATACTTCTCAAACGCTCAGGAATTTTTTTATATTACCCTGCTCAAAATCATCACGAATCTCTCTCATTTCACGACGTCTATCTATTAGATCTCCTGGCTTAGGAAGTGCTAATGATGGCCCACGATTATATACTAATGATAGTATGGCTCCGGCACTGTCTGGAGGAAGAATTATTGCCTGGGGATAAATATCAACAACGATCTGACAATATCGCTCTTTTAATACCATGGCCATATCTAATGCTTTATCTTTTTCGATTGTAATGTCAAACAACTCATGGACAATTGCTCGAGCCTCGTTACCTTTCTTACCAATTGCAGAAAGTAATCTTTCAACCTGTGAATTAGAGTAATACTCAGATAGCAATGCCCTTGCCGATGAAGTAGTTTGCTGCCCCAAATCATATCCATATCCGACAGTGACGCCACTTGATTGGTCTCCTTCTGGGACATATGGTTTAGGCATATATGCCTCCCAGGATAATATGAATTCTGCTGATTTCTTTGAAATTCTATAAACACCTAAAGTTGTTTGGAATTCAATCACATCTGTAAATTTATCAATAATAGCATCTAAAAACACCACCGGATGAAAATGCCATACCGCCTCATCCTTATCAAACGGCGGCACCTTACTCATCCATTCCAGATCCGCCTGCCATTTCTCGCAGTATTTCACCTCCAGCGAGTCCAGATCCTTATAAAACCCTTCCCAGCGCCCTGTCGATCGGCCCCCATACCTTTCGCTGTGATGTTTGACTACCAGCCAGTTGACCACGTTCTTCACCAGCGGATCCCGCACTGCCAGCGCCTGTCTGATTTCCTCTACTGTCACTTTCCCGTCGCGGTTGCTGTCCATCTCCGCCATCAGGTCACGATATAACTGTGGTACCAGACCGTACTGATACCCCGCGCCCTGTTCCGCTGTCCGGCTTATCGCCCCAAACGCCTGGGGGATCCAGCTCTCATACGGGCTGTTCATCACATCGCCCCCGCTGCTTTCCTCCAGCGCCTGAAACCCAAGTTTCTCTAAATCGTACTGGTTAACTTCCTCAACATCATTTTGTGGTAACCAGCCACTGCCGCTGACCTTATACCACCATTTTTGTGACTCATCCGCGACGGGCGTTGCCGATTCCCGGGAGAGCTGGCACTGCGCGCCCAGCTTCGCCGATGTCGGGGTAAATACCGGCTGTCCCGCGGCATCCTGTCGGGTAAACAGGGATTTTCCCTTGGGTGCCAGCACTGACTTTTTTTCACCCTTTACACACGCCGGATTGGCTAAAAATCCGGGCATTCTGCTGTCCGTACTCAACACTTCCAGATGGACAAACCACTCCCTGTCCACAAGCTGATTCCCCTCACCCGGCGACTCCATACAGCCCATAAACCCGACGGGCGTTCCGGCACTGACCTTCCATTCTTCCGTTCCATCCGTCAGTTCCACGGCGTCAAAAGCACCTTTTTGTTTTGCCTTCTGCATCCATTCCGGCATCAGCCCCTGAATTTCACCATCCGGCTCCACCAGCACCGGATCCAGCGTGACCCAGTACTGTTCTTTGCCCGGAACGCTATCTTTCAGCAAACGGACCAGACCAAAGGTTGTCAGGGTCGCGTTTCCGTTCTTCGTGACATAAAAACGCCCCGTCCGGGAAGAGACAAAACGGTCGCCTGCCTTCAGGCTTTTTTCCGTTTTCGCCGGAGCGGGATATGTCCCGGCCTCACCGTTGTCTGGCTCCCACTCCAGTAACCCGTATTGTCCGTTTTTATACTGGCGTAACAGTATGCCACTGTGACCGTCCCTGACTTTATAGCAGGGAGATTTCGGGTAATCAGCGACCGGCGCCAGATGCATATACAGGCTGTAAAACTCCAGCCAGCACTTTTCCTTTTGCGGATCAGGTTGACACTGCGATTTCACCAGCACAAAGCTGCTGCTGTAGCGAAGTTGTTCTCCGCAGTATGGTGCTGTCAGGTATTCGTTGTTTATCCTGTACGCCACTACCGTACCGTCTGCCATAAACTGGAGGGGTAGCGGTTCTTCAGTATTAACGGCGTCCGGTTTTAGCGCCGAGAAAGGATTAGAGACATCGCTGATATGGATCCCGCCGTGCCACAGGCCATTCGCGCCCAGCAGCCATGTCCCGTGCGCCTCCCCGTCGATAAGCCGCATGACATCGTCCAGTGCGCGAAATTCTTTACCGTCAGTATTTCTGATGGGGTAACTCTGGCTGTTGGCCCGGGTTATCCGCTCAACGGCCGGCATCATCTCCAGCACCGGTCCCTACGCTTTCGCCTGTTCATCCGCCGTCAGGAAAAGCCCCTTGGCCGCACGGACCGCCCCGGACTCGTCCTAAGAACAGACCTTTTATCTGGTTATCACCTGATTGAATGCATGGCGTAATGAAATTCCCCTTACGAAGGGATACTATTTAGTAAGACTCGAACCTGTCCTTTGAAATATCACCACCTTTAGAATCTTTACCTTTGTTAGATGAATAATCAAAAAATATATCATCAACCCTCACAAATTTGCCATTATCAAAGGAGTAAATAACTTTTCTGAAATTATTACAGCAATCATCTTTTGAATTAAAAACGATGTTCTTTTTATAAGGGTCGTACACTATGGTGCCATTTTCTTTTGATAAATTATTATCTTTTATAAATTCATTATTACCTGAGAGATAAATGACTTGACTACCGTTATTTGGTCGATAATCTGTTCTGACTATCAAGTCGTAAAACCCATCGCCATTAATATCTACAAAATCTAAAGATGGTGGATCTATGGCATCAGTAACAATTATGCTTTCATTTTTATTCTTAAATATCAAATCTACTTTATAAACGCCTGAATCAGAATCATCAACTTTAACATCCTTAAGTTCACCATCTTTGAATGAATTATTGGCTTGAATTGTTACAGGCACACATTTTTTATTGCACCACTGACCAGTATAACCATTGTTTGCTCGAAAAAGAGTTATAGTAGCAGTGCCGTTATTTGTTTTTTCTTTTAACTTAACAACATTCGAATCCATCACTCCGTTTAACAAAATTTTATTTTTATATTTGTTATATATATAACTACCAGAAACATTGTCATTAGAAATAACAAGGTTCATTGTAATATTGCTCTTCCCAATAGTCCCACTGTACATCGAAGAAATGGAATACTCTGTTTTCACTACGTCCGAAGCATTACAAGACAATGATAATACGCCCACTACTAATAATAAAAATAAATTTTTCATTCAACTCACTCTAGCCCAAATGCGTTTTTAGCAATAGATAATTTATTAATCCGGTCATCCATATGATTCGGCTCTCTGGCTTTGTCTGGATAATAAGGATGCTCTTGCACAGCCCATCCATTGACATAAACTGAAACCCAATAAACATCATCCCTATCAGCTGTATCGTTTAACTTAGGTTTTATATACTTCCAAAAATACCCAGATGCCAATGCTGCATACCTTGGATTTTCTGATAACTGTTTTGCTTTAGATACTGACGACGTTATGTCAAACGTTTCGTCATTAAGTTTACCTCTGAGATATCCTTGGCACTTTGTGTAATTATCACGACCAGTAATCTGTAATAAACCTCTACCTTTAAATAATGGGCCATCACCAATCTGAGTATTGCCAAGATCACTGCGACCTTCATATGCATTTCCGGAAGCAGTTTCCTCTGTATCTCTGAAAAAACTCGTTTCGTGGAGGATCTGGGCCATAAAATGTGATTTACGTAAAGGTGTATTGATTTCAAATAACCTCATAGTCTCATTCAACGGCTCTAGATAAGTATTAATTTCACTCTCTCGATTAGAAGGGAGCATTAATTTCAATTGCTCGTATGTAATAAGTTGATCACCATCGGAGGATAAGGCATTCAAAAACACCACCGGATGAAAATGCCACACCGCCTCATCCTTATCAAACGGCGGCACCTTGCTCATCCACTCCAGGTCCGCCTGCCATTTCTCACAGTACTTCACTTCCAGCGAGTCCAGATCCTTATAAAACCCTTCCCAGCGCCCTGTCGAGCGGCCCCCATACCATTCGCTGTGATGTTTGACTATCACCCGGTTGACCACATTCTTCACCAGCGGATCCCGTACTGCCAGCGCCTGCCTGATTTCTTCTGCCGTCACTTTCCCGTCGCGGTTGCTGTCCATCCCCGCCATCAGGTCACGATAAAACTGTGGTACCAGACCGTACTGATATCCCGCGCCCTGTTCAGCCGTTCGGCTTATCGCCCCAAACGCCTGGGGGATCCAGCTCTCATACGGGCTGTTCATCACATCGCCCCCGCTGCTTTCCTCCAGCGCCTGAAACCCAAGTTTCTCTAAATCGTACTGGTTAACTTCCTCAACATCATTTTGTGGTAACCAGCCACTGCCGCTGACCTTATACCACCATTTTTGTGACTCATCCGCGACGGGCGTTGCCGATTCCCGGGAGAGCTGGCACTGCGCGCCCAGCTTCGCCGATGTCGGGGTAAATACCGGCTGTCCCGCGGCATCCTGTCGGGTAAACAGGGATTTTCCCTTGGGTGCCAGCACTGACTTTTTTTCACCCTTTACACACGCCGGATTGGCTAAAAATCCGGGCATTCTGCTGTCCGTACTCAACACTTCCAGATGGACAAACCACTCCCTGTCCACAAGCTGATTCCCCTCACCCGGCGACTCCATACAGCCCATAAACCCGACGGGCGTTCCGGCACTGACCTTCCATTCTTCCGTTCCATCCGTCAGTTCCACGGCGTCAAAAGCACCTTTTTGTTTTGCCTTCTGCATCCATTCCGGCATCAGCCCCTGAATTTCACCATCCGGCTCCACCAGCACCGGATCCAGCGTGACCCAGTACTGTTCTTTGCCCGGAACGCTATCTTTCAGCAAACGGACCAGACCAAAGGTTGTCAGGGTCGCGTTTCCGTTCTTCGTGACATAAAAACGCCCCGTCCGGGAAGAGACAAAACGGTCGCCTGCCTTCAGGCTTTTTTCCGTTTTCGCCGGAGCGGGATATGTCCCGGCCTCACCGTTGTCTGGCTCCCACTCCAGTAACCCGTATTGTCCGTTTTTATACTGGCGTAACAGTATGCCACTGTGACCGTCCCTGACTTTATAGCAGGGAGATTTCGGGTAATCAGCGACCGGCGCCAGATGCATATACAGGCTGTAAAACTCCAGCCAGCACTTTTCCTTTTGCGGATCAGGTTGACACTGCGATTTCACCAGCACAAAGCTGCTGCTGTAGCGAAGTTGTTCTCCGCAGTATGGTGCTGTCAGGTATTCGTTGTTTATCCTGTACGCCACTACCGTACCGTCTGCCATAAACTGGAGGGGTAGCGGTTCTTCAGTATTAACGGCGTCCGGTTTTAGCGCCGAGAAAGGATTAGAGACATCGCTGATATGGATCCCGCCGTGCCACAGGCCATTCGCGCCCAGCAGCCATGTCCCGTGCGCTTCCCCGTCGATAAGCCGCATGACATCGTCCAGTGCGCAAAGTTCTTTACCGTTGGTGTCCCTCAGCGGGTAACTGATTTTCATATGCGTTCCTTACCTTGAAATCCTTCCGCGCCGTCGGGGTGGGACCAGTTCCAGTGTGGTTTTCCTGAAGGTCTCCGTGACACCTTTCAGTGACATCCCGGTGCCGGGGATCAGATAGTTCGCCACTTTCATCACCATCATTCCCTCAGAACCATGCTCGATCCCGTTTTTACTCAGCTTCAGATACGATCCGCCGCCATTCAGCGTCAGTGTCTCCGGCGTGCTGATGGAAATCCCGTCCTCGCAGCTGGTTATCGTCACCTGCTGCTTTGCCAGAAGCCCCATCGTGTTATGCTGCGCCTGAATATCAATATCCCCCTGATTGGCGACTAGCTTCGCCCCGTCTTCATGCACAAACAGACCGAGGGCTTTTTCAACCGTTACAGAAACATTTTTCATCGCACCGATATCAAGATGCTGACCGGCATTGATCATGGTGTTGCGGGTACTGCTGAGCTGAAGGTGTTCGCCTGAGGTCAGTGCCACTCCCTGCGGCGCGCTCGCCAGCAGCACCGCCGACTGGAGATCCCTGATTTTGTCGGTCACAAAATTTATCTGGGTATTGATGTCGCAGATCAGGGCCCCGGCCGCTTCGGCGGCGCTGTTCAGGGCCTGCATCTGGCTGTTGGCCTGGTTAATCTGGTTGATGGCAGGGGCCATTTCAAGCACAGGCCCCTGCGCTTTTGCCTGTTCATCCGCCGTCAGGTAGAGGCCTTTGGCTGCGCGGACCGCGCCAAACTCATCCGTTCGCAGCTCAAAACCGGCGCCGCGTTTTTCACGCTGGCCATTGACCAGGTGCCCCATATTCAGCTGCGTTTTGCCGTATTCGGTGGCGAGTTTGATATGCTCTTCCTGGCGCTTATCCTCCATCCGCAGCTTATTGTTCGCCGGCGTGCGCCACACGTTCCGCGTATGATTGTCACTGGTGACATGATCCGGATGCTCTGAATCATGCAGGGTATAAGCGATGTAGGGACGATCCGGGTCTCCACCGTCAAATACGACGGCCACTTCCGTTCTGTCGAGAAGCGGCGAGTGGAAGCCGTATGTATCACCGGCATACGGTTTCGCCAGCCGCAGCCACAGATACGCATAGCCCTGTTCGGTACTGTTGCGGTCAAAGTCCAGTTTCACCCGGTAGCGGCCTTCCTGGTCGAGCCAGGAACAGGTGTCGCCTTTCTGCGTGCTTTCCACCCGGGCAGGCAGCGAGCCGGATATCACCGGGCGACTGAGCAGTGCCGGGCGCCAGCAGACGGTTTCGCTGTAGGGGATGCCTTCAAACGTCAGCGTAAAGCTGTTTTTGCGTGAACCGCTGGTGCGTACCGTGGTGATGACGATACCTTCTTTTACGGCATCGGGTAACGTGCCGTCCGTTTCCAGAACCTGGCCCGGCGCCAGATGAGGGCTGGAGGAATGCCCGCTGACGTGATATTGCGCGTTCAGAATGCGTTCGTGACGCAGACGGGCAAAGTATGCCCCGGACTCTGTACTTTCCGTATCACCTGCTGTCAGGAAGGGTTCCGCGTAATGGTACGTTTCCCCGGTGGTGATCCCTTCCCTGCTGAAAATGCTTTCGGCACTGTCCTGCGGCGTCAGCGCTTCCCGGTAGTTGTAGTCCCGGGTGGTCACACTCCCGCTCACCACCTTATATGCGGTCTGAATATCCCAGATGCTCTCCTGCCCGCTGTCGCTCATCCCGGCCTGGTTGCGTAATGGCAGGATGACACCGAACTCATACTGCTGCTGGCTGTCCTGAAAAATCACCACGTCCTGTTCAAGACGGCTGTCCATTTCATAGCGCCAGTAAATACCCACCTCCGCCAGCAGGCGCTGGATAAACTCAAGGTCAGTCTCCCGCCACTGGGTGATGAGTTCCCGGGAGGGATATTCGCGGGTGAGCCGGAACTCGAAATCAGGCCCTTCCAGACCGTGTTTACGCAGTACCTTTTCCACAACTTCAGTGACTGACTGATTGAGATAGATTTCGCTCCCTTTCGTATAGTCCAGAAGGGCGATGCGGGGAACGATCGTTAGCGCGTAACGGGTATCGTCATTTGACGTGGACACACGGCGAAACGACTCCACCACGCCGAAAACCGTCCGGACCGGCAGCGCCGGGGTGCCGTCAAATCGCGGGGTCAGGAAAGTAAATGATGTGGGTTTCAGCAGTAATGCGTCGCAGGCGATATCCGCAGAGGAGCTGGTGACCGCCACGTCATACCGCCAGGGCTGACTGAGGGACTCCACCGAACGGAAGTTCAGCACATCAAGAAACTCAGTACAGCCATGAACGTCCATCCAGTAGCGTGACTGCCCCGGCCGTTGCTTTACCAAACTGGTTGCATCGTTTATCAGCCTATTCCTCATCGCTTCACTCCATCTTTTCTGGCGTTAACATCCATCACAAGGTCCTTCATTCGTTACCCTCCGCCGTCCCGCACCGTAGCAGCCCTGTCCCCCCGCCGGTTTTACGCACGCTACCGCCCTCGCTGTCCTCCTAAAAGAACCCAAAGCGCACTGAGTAATGCAGAACGGTGTTCTTTTATTTAACGCCCGGAATAGCAGTCACTCAGCAATAAATGTGCAAGAAAGTCCCGTTCGTATCCGCGTACTGCCGGAGTACGTTCAGTTTGAATTCAGCGGCATCTCGGTTCAGATCGGGAGTGACTGCGTAATGCTGAAAAAGACGATAAGCAGAATAAAACAAATAAACTGCCAATATTTTGTCAGACGAGAGAATGAAGCCGTCTGGACGCGGGGCGGAAGCGGTGGCTTCGCAACAACAATATTCCATACTGAAAACTATTCCCTGGCGTAAACAAGCGAGCGCGGTACAGCAGGGATGAAACCCTGCCATAGTAGAATAAAGAAAGTCCAGCCCCGACCGGGCCAGACTAACTTTTTAAGATTAACGCCCGAATTACATTGAGAATTTACATATAAAAGACCTGAGCCATTGATGATGTCATAATATGGCGGGCGGTTCGCACATATCCAGAATAAGCGGCGAAAACGCACCATGAAATACATTGCTTTTCTGATTTACATCAGTAAGCGCCGCCTGACCGTTATGTCGTATAACCCGCTAATATTATCCAGACGATACTGACAGGGATAATATTCCCCGGCCATAAAGCGCAGCGGCAGCTTGCGCACCTACCGTCTGACAGACAAGACCCGCATATTGTCTTCAGACACGGCGAAGACTGGCCTGCGCCATCGCCAGGGCATCTTCCCCTGCCGGCAGCCGCGAAGGGGCATCAGGATCGTGCACCATTCGCCAGACGGCCTGAGCCACATCCGTCGTCTGCGTCACGCTGGCGTTATCCTGCATGCTGTCGAAGATCTGCTGGCCGAGCGCCGCATAGCTCTCCGGGAGCTGGCCCATCGTTCGACGAGCGTTTTCCCCGAAGCGGGTCTGGGGAGCGCGTCCCGGCAGGATCAACCCGACGCGAATATTAAAAGCACGAAGCTCCAGCGCCAGCGACTCCGTGAAGGCATTCACCGCCGCCTTACTCGCGGTGTATACCGCCAGCAGGGGCATCGGTTGCAGGGTGACCGCCGAGGTAATATTAACGATCGTCCCGCTTCGGCGCGCTCTGAACCGGGGGATCACCGCCTGGGTCATGGCAATCGTTCCCAGGGTATTGGTGGCAAACAGGTCTGCTATCGCCTCGCGCGACGCGCCCTCCAGGGCATTAAGCATCCCCACCCCGGCGTTGTTAACCAGCACATCAATCTCTCCGGCTTCGGCAATGGCCTCTGCGATACTCTGCGCCGAAGTGACGTCAAGACGCACCAGCCGCAGACGGTCGCTGGCGGGCAACACACCTTCCTGCGGAGCGCGCATCGTGGCAATAACCTTCCAGCCTTGCTCGAGAAAATAACGCGCCGTCTCCAGGCCAAAACCCGATGAACAGCCGGTGATCATTATCGTTTGCATATCTCTGTCTCCGAATGGCTTCTTCCTTTTGATCATAGACAGGCCGTGTCGGACGATATAGGGTCAATAATCCATCATTCTTTAGCAGGAGTCCGGAAATGAGCGATCCGTTGGCGGAGGTTATTGCCATGCTAAATCTCAGAGCGGTGCTGACCAAAACCGTTGAGGGGGCGGGAGACTGGCGAGTGATACGCTCGGACCAGGGGTTGTCATTTTATGGCGTCGTGCTGGAAGGCGGCTGTCGGCTGGAAATAGACCAGCATGAGCCGCAGATCCTGCGCGCCGGGGATTTTATTCTGATCCCGGCGGCGTACCGCTTCGCGCTAACCAGCCTGACCCCGCCCCCTTCACCGGCGCTGGAGACCATCCCGGTGCAACTGGCGGAGGGACACTTTCGGCTTGGAGCCCTCGACAAGCCTGCGCAGATGCAGGCGCTGATTGGCCACTGCGCTTCCGGTTCAACGAACGCCAGCCTGCTGGCCTCGCTGTTGCCAGCCTTTGTGGTGGTCCGCAATCAACCGCGGCTGGCCACCTTTGTCGGGCTGCTGAAAGAGGAAGCGAAGGCGGATCGCGCGGGCAAATCTTTCGTTCTGGCGCGGATGGTTGAGCTACTTTTTATCGAGGCCATCCGTTCCTCCGGCACGCTCGCCACCCCCGGTCTGATGCGCGGGCTGAGCGACCCGCGGGTCGCCCAGGCAATCCGCCTGCTGCATCAGGCCCCCGCCAGACGCTGGACGGTCAACGCCCTGGCCGCCGACTGCGCGCTGTCTCGCTCGACGTTATTTGAACGCTTTACCGACCTGACCGGGATGACCCCGATGGGCTATCTGTTAGGCTGGCGAATGACCCTGGCCATGCAGTGGCTGAGCGAGACGGGCATCAGCATTGCGGATATCGCCGAGCGCATCGGCTATGGCTCGGCCAGCGCGTTCAGCGTAGCCTTTACCCGCTATACCGGGATATCGCCGGGGAAATATGCCCGCCAGCGGGCGACGCAGCCTCCCCCCGGGCCAGCCCTGACTTAACCGGCTGCAATCTCCGTCTGCAGCCAGCGCTCAAACACCTGCAGCGCCAGCTCTCCCTCCCCGCCACCGGGTTTGATCAGACAAAAGCGCTTGGCCAGCGTCGGGGAGCCCGGCCACGGAGCGACCAGCGTCCCGGCGCGCAGCTCGCTTTCCACATACATCTTCGGCACCAGCGCCACCCCCTGCTGACTCAGTACCGCGGCGATGGCCATCTCATGCAGATCGTAGCGCGGCCCCTGCGCCGGATTATCCAGCGCCAGCCCGCATTCCCGGGCATAGAGCAGCCAGGCGTCAGGGTTCTGCCGCCGGTGAATGCGCGGCAATCGGTTCAGTTGCCCGGGGAGATCGTCATTCGTCAGCAGCGCCGCATGACAGACCGGCAGCAGATACTCCTCGAACAAAAAGGTCACATCCATGCCAGTCCACGCCGGGTGATCAAAATGGATGGCGGCATCAAAACCGCTGCCCGGGAGGATGAAGGGATCGCTGCGGGCGGCAATATTGACCACGATATGCGGATGCTGCGCTGCAAAGCGTCCAAGCCGGGGAATTAACCAGCGGCTGGCAAAGGTGGGGAGCACGGCGATCTCCAGACTATGTCCATCGGAGGGCATCCCGCTGACGTCGTGGGTGTCCCGCTCCAGACGGGCGAGGATCTCGCGGACCTGGCGGGCATAGCGGGCGCCAGCCGGATTGAGCCGCACCCGGCTCCCCGTCCTGTCGAAGAGTTTACTGTCGAGGAGCGCTTCCAGACGGGCAATCTGCCGGCTGATGGCCCCTTCCGTTAACGCGAGTTCCGCCGCCGCGCGGGCAAAGTTGCCGTGACGGGCAGCGGCCTCAAAAGCCAGTAGCGCAGCGCTGCTGGGGATTTTACGACGCATAGCCAATGCTCCTTGTGCAGGCTCACCGAAAGTCAGTGACAGAATATCACGGACCATTGAATTAACATCGTTTTTCAGCGCCATTTTTAGCCGATAGGATGATGAAAAGTCACTAAAGCGCTTTGCGCGCTCAATCATCTGTCCATCGAGGTCACTATGCTCTATGTCGTCGAATGCGCCTACACCGATCCCCAAAGCGAAACAGCGTGGAATACCTTTTACAATCAGGAAAAACTGCCGGCGCTGGTCTCTGTGCCCGGTTTTTACGCCTCTCAGCGCTTCCGCGCCCTCAACGAGGAGTGCCCCCGCTACCTGGCGCTGCACGATATCCACGATGCTACCGTCATCGACAGCGACGCCTACCGCCGCAACGGTGGCGGCCATTTTGCCCGCTGGCAATCGGCGATCACCGACTGGCACCGCCACCTCTATGTTGCAGATAGCGGCGTGCGGGAGGTCCGGTCTGATGAGGTGCTCCTGCTGAGCGATACGCCTCAGACGCTACCCATCTCCCCGGCAATCGTCCTGCTGCCTGGCGGCCTGGCGACGCAACAAACCCGGTATGCCGCCATTGTCCCGCGTGACGATCTGCATCACCTGGCCACGGCTGCCGCCGTCTTTATCTATCAGCCCATCACCGCCCGGTTACGTAACCCGGCGCAACGCGCATGAGGTCACCATGACACCAGCTCCTTTTTATACGTTGACCGCAGGCGATCTGACGGTGACCGCCGTCAGTGATGGTCAGATGTCGGCGCCACTGTCCTTACTCTCGGGTATCACGCCTGAGGAGGCGGAGCGCCTGCAGCGGAACGCCGGGTTAGCCTCACCGGAGGCCATTGCGATCGGCGCCTACCTTATCCGCGGACGCGGGCACACCGTACTGGTGGATACCGGCACCGGGGGAGTCAATGGCGTCGGCGGTGCGCTTATCGCCACTCTGGCGCTGCTCGGCGTACGCCCTGAGGAGATTGACACCATCCTCCTAACCCACGCGCACCCGGATCACATCGGCGGGTTGCTGACGGCAACCGGCGCCCCGGCGTATCCCAACGCCACGGTGTTCCTGCCTTCGCGGGAACGCGCTTACTGGCTGGCGGAATCCACACTGGACAACGCCAGCGATCGCGGCCGGCGCAACGTGCTGCTCGTCCACCGCGTACTGGCAATCTGCGCGGCGCAAATTCGCGAAGTTGATGGTGAGGAGACGGTCGCCGGGATCCACCCGTGCCCTCTGCCCGGCCATACGCCCGGCCATACCGGGTATCGTCTCGAGACGGGCGATACCTCGCTGCTCATCTGGGGGGATATTGTCCATTTCCCGACCATTCAGACCACCCGGACGTCGGTGTGGGTCGCCTTCGACGTCGATCCTGAACAGGCCCGACAAACCCGGGAATGTCTGCTGCGCCAGGCCGCCAGCGAACAATGGCTGATCGCCGGCATGCATCTTGGTCTGCCCGGCTTTGCCAGGGTGGTGGAGACGCCTTATGGTTATCTGTTGCAGTCGGTGTAAAGGTCGCAGAGGTAAGCCCTGCTTGTCCGCAGGGACAAGCAGGGCTTTATGTCAGGGGGTTGGGCAGGCCGCTAACTGCGGCTTTTCCAGGCTTTTTTGCTTTTGCAGCTGGCTTTGGTGGCGACCCACGGGTGGCGTAGCTGAGTCAACTGAAGATCCTGGGAGGCCGGGCTGGCCGACCAGCGTTTGTTACACAGAGGCTTACGAGTTGCAATGACCATAAAAACGCTCCTGAAAAGTAATGAACAATTCCCTGGGTAGTTCCATAAGTTCAGAATCAGCTTATCATCGCGTAACGGAAGTTATTTCAATCTTTGTTTTACTATGTAAATGGTGAAAGCCTCCTGAAATGAGCAAAATTGATCTAGATCAATATAAGTGCATTTAGTTTTTCCTGACACCTATATATTCAACCGCTTACCAGCGGCTGACGTTTGTTTAAGACTTTTCCTATACCATACAATCCTGCAGAGCAATAATCATTTATCAGATTTTTATTCTACTTATGTATACAAACATGGTTATTTGTTTTGATTATTCTAACAAATAAAATTCCCTTGGTCAGTCAGCAGCAGGCAGGTACTCTGCACCGGCAATAACTGGATTTGTCAGGGAGTGGTGGATGACTAAGGGCTATAAACTGCTTGGCTATAAGTTAGCAGATAATATTTTCTACTGCCTGCATCATCGGGAAATTATCGCGCTGCGAGGGACGCGAACGCAAGTTCAGCTACGCAGTACCATGGCCTGTTTACTGGAATATCTGTTGGCGCATGGCAGAGAACGGGTGGTCAGCGATGAAGAGTTGATGATTAACGTCTGGGAAAAAAATAACCTTCGCCCGTCTGCGCAGCGATTATGGCAGGTTATTCAGACGTTAAAATCCCGTCTTAGCCAGGCAGGCGTTGAAAGCGCATTAATTATTCGGGTCAAGTGCGCAGGGTATTATATTAACAATGCTGTCGTAGCCGAAATTTACTCATTCAAACCACCGGGCATGATGAATTATATTAATGCCTCGCCTGCTGATATGAATAAACTTCTGGTACGCAGCTAATCCCCTCTCCGCGCCGTTTACATCGCTTGTAACAGGGTTTATCCGTTGAATATTTTAATTCACAGCAATAATCTTTTTTTTAATATCGGCCTCGCCCAGTGTTTCAGAGATATTCAGGAGACCCTGCCCGGGCTGAACATTATTCATTCGCTGCCACTCAGCCATTTTCCCGATCCGGCTGGGCTGGATGTGATTATTTTATCGCTGGAAAACTTTCACGATTATCAGGCCGCCGCTGAATTAGCCCTGCGTTATCAGAGTCTGGTGGTCGGCTTTACCTCGGCCGGCAACGTGAGGCGCGGACGCGCCTTTTTCGCGGATACCCTCCTGTGGGTTAGCCAGCGGGAAAGCGTTCCGGAGGTTGGCCGCCTTTTGCGCAGGCTGGCCGATCGTCGCTGGCCTCTGGTGCCGCGTCATCAGCGTCAGAGTACCTCTTCCCGTCAGCGAGCGCCCCTCAACCTTCTGGAAAGGCGGATAATCGCCGCCACCATGAAGGGACAGTCGGTGAATCAACTGGCGGCCACGTTGGGGATCAATCGCAAGCGAGTCTATAACGGACTGGAACGGATTAAGGTTAATTTTCACCTGGTCAGCCATGCTCATTTTCATCATTTTATGATCTCCGGGCCAACGTTTAACCCGCTCTCACCCGACCTTGCCAGTTATACGCCATGGGCAAAGCCTGCCCGACAGCGGCAGGCCGCGTTGCACACGGCGGAAAAACATTCATATTATTTGAACAAGATTCGCAAATTGTTTTGATTTTAGCCTGCAACATTCAAGCGTATTCTTTACCACATCAGGGCGAAAAGCCCTTTATCAGACACCAGATTAAGGAATACGACCATGAAATCCATCAAAACTTTCGTTGCAGTTGCGGCACTGTCTCTGTTCTCTTCTGTCAGCTTCGCCCAGAGCGTCAGCGCTACCGCCTCGACCCTGGACCGGGCTGAAGCAAAAATCGCCGCCCAGGCCGCGGAACAGGGTGCATCCTATAAAATCACCAGCGCCCAGTTTAATAATCGCGTCCACATGACGGCTGAACTGAGCAAATAATCCCTTTAGCCGTTAGCAATAAAAAAGCGCCGTTAAAAACGGCGCTTTTTTTTACCCCTTCCCCTTTCTTTGTTTTGCCGACAGGCATGCTGTGGCGCTCGCTCCATTCCCGACCAATACTGACTGTATCCTCCAGAAAAGAGAGCCTGATGATGAAAGCCTGGACAGTCAAAAAACCCGGTTCGCTTGAGAACCTGCAGCTTGTCGATCTTGCTGACCCCGGGGCGCCCGCTGCAGGAGAGATCCGGGTGGCGCTGCACGCCACCTCGCTGAACTACCATGATTTGCTGGTCGCAACGGGGGTAATTCCCACCGCCGATCGGCGGATCCTGATGGCGGATGGCGCCGGCGTGGTGGAAGCGGTTGGCGCCGGAGTGAACGAATTTCAGCCGGGTGACCGGGTGGTCGCTGGCTTTTTCCCGCAGTGGCTGGATGGCCGCCCCGGTCCGCTGGTGAGCGACTTCAGTCAGACCCCGGGCGATGGCGCGGAGGGGTTCGCCTGCCAGTATGTCGTCAGGCCGGCCAGCCATTTTACCCATGCGCCTGAGGGGTGGAGTTTCAGGGAGGCGGCAACCATCACCACCTCCGGTCTTACCGCCTGGCGCGCGCTGGTCGTCGAAGGACGGTTAAAAGCAGGCGATACGGTGCTGACGCTTGGTACCGGCGGCGTGTCGATAACCGCCCTGCAGCTGGCGAAAAGTATGGGCGCACAGGTGATCGTCACCTCATCGTCAGATGAAAAACTCGCCCGCGCTCGCGCCCTGGGGGCCGATCATCTCATCAATTACCGCACCACCCCGGCATGGGGCGCCGCGGTGCAGGATATCACCGGCCATCGCGGGGCCGATCTCATTCTGGAGCTGGGCGGTCCGGGCACCCTGGGGCAGTCGTTCGAGGCGGTCAGTGTTGGCGGACACATCGCCCTGATCGGCGTCCTGACCGGCTTCGAGGGCCATGTCCCCACCCATCTGCTGATGAGTAAACAGGCCCGACTGCAGGGGCTGGTGGTGGGTAATAGACGGCAACAGCAGGACTACGTCAACGCCCTGAACCTGCAGGCGTCGCGGCCGGTTATCGATAAAGTGTTTGATTTTACAGCCTTACCGGATGCCTTTCGCTATCTGCAAAGCGGCGCCCATTTTGGCAAAATTTGCGTGGAGTGGTGAGGGGATGAACAGGGCCTCCGTGCCCTGAGAACGGCTTTATTCGAAGAAGACGTCCGGATTTTCCGACAGCGAAACAAAGGATTTCGTGTTTTTATCCAGCGCCTGAATGTCGCCGCTTTCAATGTCGTAGAACCAGCCGTGCAGGCGCAGGGTATGGTCGCGCAGACCGACCGCCACCGACGGATGGGTTTTGATGTTGTTCAACTGAGCGATGACGTTTTCCTGCACCATGCCGTTGACCTTATCGGTTTCGCTGGCCCAGGTTTTCTTTTCCACCACTGCTTTCGCGGCATCAGCATAGCGCAGCCAGTGGGACACCGCCGGCATCGGCTCAAGGCACTGGCAGGTGGCGATCGCTTTCATCGCGCCGCAGTTGGAGTGGCCGCAGATCACGATATCCGTCACGCCCAGCGCAACGACGGCATATTCGATGGTAGCAGAAACACCACCTGGCTCCGGCCCGAAAGACGGCACGATATTCCCGGCGTTACGAATGACAAAGAGCTGTCCCGGCTCCTGCTGGGTTACCAGTTCAGGCACCAGACGGCTGTCTGAACAGGAGATGAAAAGCGCTTTGGGATTCTGGCTGGAGGCCAGGCTACGGAAGAGCTCTTTACGCTGGGGGAAGATCTCTTTCTGGAAGTTGAGGAAGCCCTCAATGATATGTTGCATAGCAGTGTCTCTTCTCTGTAGTTATTACGGTATGACAAAGATCACAGTTATTCAGTTTACCATTGATGACAAGAATGGGAATCGTTATTCAAACAGTTGCGCAGAAAACGCGCGCCGCCACCGCCCGCTCCGCCCTGCCTTATCCACACCTTTTTGACGTGATTTCCTGAACCAGTTTGCTACTCTGTCTACCCCAACCGTTCACAGGTTACCGACCGCCTGCCGGCGGCGGACATCACAGGAGTCGCTATGTTCTTATCCAGCCTGATGGCCATTGCCGCGGTGCTGATCATGGGCGTGATCAGTCCCGGCCCAAGCTTTATCTTTGTCGCGCGCAATGCCGTCGCTCGCTCGCGCGTGCACGGTCTGGTGACCGCCCTCGGTACCGGCGCCGGCGCCGCCATTTTTTCCATTATGGCGATGCTGGGCCTGCAGAAGGTGCTCACCGCGGTGCCGGAGCTGTTCATTGGCCTGAAAGTAGCGGGCGGGCTCTACCTGTTATGGCTGGGCTATAAGATTTTCCGCGGGTCGGCGCAGCCGATGGACTTTTCCGCCAGCGGCATGGCTGGCAACCATTCGCTGCTGAAGACCTTCCGCGATGGGCTGTATACCCAGCTGAGCAATCCCAAAACCGCGCTGGTGTTCGCCTCAATTTTTACCGCCCTGCTGCCAGCGCAGATCCCCACCGCCTTTTACTACATCGTGCCGCTGATGAGCTTTCTGATTGACGTCAGCTGGTATTCGCTGGTGGCGCTGGTGCTGTCTGCCGATCGACCGCGGCGCGTCTACCTGCGGCTGAAGCGGCGGATCGACATCGCCACCGCGACGGTGCTGGGGGCGCTGGGCCTGCGGCTTATCGCCACCTCCCTCACCCGCTAACGGGTTACACGGTATGGATGCGAATATCGTGCTGCTGAAAGGCAACGCGATATTCGCGACTGATGTTCTCTTCCACCACCAGCACATCGATATCGCTGCTCGCGGCCACCACAAACCGTGCCACTGCCGGAATTTTATCCGAGGTCAGGCCGATGATTATTTCGCTGCACTGCTTAATCACCGCTTTCTTGAACTCGCAGTCGGCGTAGTCAAAACCGGTCAGGCCCGACTCTGGCGCCATGGCGCAGCCGCCGATAAAACCCTGGTCGAATAACATGCCCTGCACCTGAGCCACCGCCGCGGCGCCGACGCACCCGCCGCTCGCCCGCTGCACCTGGCCGCCGAGGATCACCACGTCATACAACGGTTTTTTCACCAGTACCGCGGCGATCTCCGGGGAGTTCGTTACCACCGTCAGCGCCAGCTCAGCGGGTAGCGCCTCGGCCATCGCCAGATTGGTGGTCCCGGTATCGACGAAAATCGTGCCGCCGGGCTTCACCAGCCTGGCACACTGTTGCGCGATCCTGAGTTTTGTTGCTCGATTTTTATCTTTCCGTTCACTGTAGTCCCCGGCTTCCGGCAGGCTCAGCACCGCCCCGCCATACACCTTTTTACAGAACCCTTCGCGACTGAGTTCATGCAGATCGCGGCGGATGGTGTGCTCCGACACCTGAAGCCGCGCCGCCAGCTCCGCGCACACCACTCTGCCATTTTCCTGCAGGATCTGGCAAATCAACGCTTGTCGCTGTTGGGGAAAAGCAGCATAATCGAGCACGAAAACTCCTTAAATTATCAAAAACGAGCAACAGCAAGCATGATCGTCTGCGCTGCTTTGATTGTCAATGTTCCTGCCCGGAGGTTTACCATGAAAATTGCCCATTTCGCCCTGTGGACCCAACAGCTCGACGTCCAGGCCCGCTTCTGGGTGGAGTTCTTTGCCGCCAGCATCAATGAAAAATACCTCAGCCAGACCAACCCCGGCTTTGCCTCCTATTTTGTCACCATCGACGACGAGGTGGTGATCGAGCTGATGACCAAGCCTGGCCTGCAGCCGGCCAGCGCGGATAATAACCATACCGGCTGGGCGCATCTGGCCCTCTCGGTAGGCGGGGCGGAACAGGTCGATGCCCTCGCCCAACGCGCCGAGGATGCGGGGATACTGGTTTCGCCGCCGCGTACCACCGGCGACGGCTATTATGAGGCGGTGATCGCCGATCCCGATGGCAACCTGATTGAAATCGTCGCATAGTCAGCAGACCGCCAGTATTCAGGAGGTATTCATGGCACGTTACCGAATTATCGACACCGCGACCTGGCCCCGCCGGGACCATTTCACCTTTTACCGACAATTTGCCAACCCCAGCTTTAACCTCTGTGTCCCGATAGCGGCACAGCGCCTGTACGAATGTGCGAAGGACCGTCGGGTCTCGTTTTTTCAGCTCGCGCTCTATGCGCTGCTGCGCGCGGCCAACGGAGTACCGCAGCTACGGCAGCGCGTGCGCAATGATGAGGTGATTGAATATGACAGCCTGGCGGTAATGACGCCGGTGATGACCGTCGAGGAAGGATTCCGCCAGGTATGGTGCGACAACGCCCCCGAGTTCACCGCCTTCAGCGATGCGGCAACGCCGAAGATCGTCGCGGCAAGAGAGACAACGCCGGCGCCGCTCATCGTCGATGGCGAGCATTTTATCTGCGCCAGTTGTCTGCCGTGGCTCCACTTCACCTCGATGACCCATGCGGAATATGCCGTAGGCGCGGCGGTGCCCGCGCTTACCTGGGGGAAACTACAGAACGGCGTGATCCCGGTGGCCGGGCGGTTTAACCATGCCTTCGTCGACGGTCTCCACGCCAGCCGCTTTTTTGCTCTCGTGGAAGAGGGATTTAGCGACCCCGAGCGGCTCTGGCAACCGTTAACCGAGACCGCACCCTCACTGCTCGCCCCTGCGGCAAAGAAACGCTGAGGTCCTCGCCACGCTCACCGCCTGACAGCCTTCCTTCGGTCCGGCGGTCGCTTTCCTCTCCTGTTGCCTTTGCAACAGCCGGCGCAAAGCGGCGCTGCATTTGCAGCAGTCCGCTCCATCAGCTGACATAGCCAACCCGCTTCCTATCACGACTGCGCCTTCCTCTCTCACTGGCACGTGTTTTGCTTACTCACACATATAACCCACAGGCATTATGAATTATTTATTTATCTAATTTGTGCATAAGCTATTCACTGAATAAGAGAGAAGATGATGTCAGCCAGTTCACCCGCACAGCCTTACACCCAGTCCACGCCGCAGGCGCATATTATTGCCAGCGATGCGGAAGCCCTCGCCATCGCCCATGAGATCGCCGCCGTGCTCAAACCCGGCGCCGCCGAGCGCGACCGGACGGGCATTGTCCCGGCGGAGATCGTCAACACCTATTCCAACAGCGGACTGTGGGGCATCACGGTGCCGCGCCGCTTTGGCGGCGCCGAGGTCTCGGCCGCGACCCTCGCGCAGGTTATCGCCATTCTCTCTGCAGCGGATCCGTCGTTAGGCCAGATACCCCAGAACCACTACTGCCTGCTGGAGGATATTCGTCTGCAGGGTAGCGACGACCAGCAGGCGTTCTTTTTCGCCCAGGTATTACAGGGCTATCGCTTCGCCAATGCCCTGTCGGAAACCGGGGGGAAAACGGTCCTTGATATTCGTACCCGTATCGAGGAAGGCGCAGACGGTCTGCGGATCAATGGCCGTAAAGGCTACTGCACCGGCTCGCTGTACGCCCACTGGATTGGCATTCTGGCGCTGGACGCCGACGACCGCGCCCAGCTCGCTTTCGTCCCCCAGAACAGCCCGGGGCTGACGGTGGTCAACGACTGGGCGTGCCTCGGTCAGCGCACCACCGCCAGCGGCACCGTGCTGGCCGATAATCTTCCGGTTAATCCTTTCCACCTTTTCCCAACCTGGAAGTCCTACGCCAGCCCGACTCTTGCCGGCCCCTTCGCCCAGTTGACCACCGCGGCAATAGATGCCGGGATCGCCCGCGCGGCGCTGGACGATACCGTGGCGTTTGTGCGCCACAGCGCCCGGCCGTGGATCGACGCCGGTGTGGCGCGGGCGAGCGACGATCCGCTGACTATCTACCATATCGGTCAACTGGACAGCCGCCTTGCGGCAGCCGACGCGCTGCTGGAGCGGGCGGGACGGGTGCTCGACCGCTATAAAAATGACCTCAGCGAGGAGCATGTCGCCGAGGCGTCGCTGGCCGTCGCCCGCGCCAAAATCTGGACCACCGAAGTGGCGCTGGAGTCCGCCAGCCGCCTGTTCGAGCTGGGGGGCACTCGCGCCACCGGTGAGTCGCTCAACCTCGACCGCCACTGGCGCAATGCCCGGGTGCACACCCTGCACGACCCGGTTCGCTGGAAGTATCAGCTGCTTGGCAACTGGGTGCTGAACGGCATTCGCCCGCAACGACATGACTGGAACTGATATGACGAGTCTGCTGGCGTTTTTCGCGGAAATCGACTGGAACGATGTGGCCCAGGCCGCCCTCGATACCCTTACCATGCTGGCCTGGTCGCTGGGATGGACCGTACTGCTGGGGCTTCCGCTGGGGATTGTGCTCTATCTCACCGGTGAGCCGCGTTTGCTGTACGCCCCGCGCCTTTACCGCCTGCTGTCATTGTGCGTCAACGTACTGCGATCCCTGCCGTTCATCATTTTGCTCATCGTGATGATCCCGGTGACCACGTTGCTGACCGGCACCTCGCTGGGGGTGGAAGGAACCATTCCGCCGCTGGTCGCCGGCTGCGCCCCGTTCTTCGCCCGGCTGGTGGAAACCGCCCTGCGCGAAGTGGAGCACGGCCTGGTGGAGGCCAGCTGGTCGATGGGCGGCAGCACCTGGCAGCTTATCTGGCACACGCTGCTGCCGGAGTCGCGGGCCGGGCTGATCGCCGCCGTGACCGTGACGGCCATTTTGCTGGTCGACTACACCTCGATGGCGGGGGTGATCGGCGGCGGCGGGCTGGGCGATCTGGCCATTCGTTTTGGTTATCAGCGCTTTCAGACTGACGTGATGGTGGTCACCGTCCTGATGCTGATTGCGCTGGTACAGCTTCTGCAAATGAGCGGCGACCGCCTGGTGCGCTACGTCAGCCGCAAATAACTTACCCTTCTCTGCTCAGGAAACCCTTATCATGAAAAAATCCATTATTGCCGCCGGACTGCTGGCCCTCTTCTCCACCGCAGCGCTGGCTAACGAGACGCTGATCGTCGGCGCCACGCCGGTGCCGCATGCGGAAATCCTTGAATTTGTGAAGCCGGTGCTGGCAAAGGAAGGCGTCGATTTACAGGTCAAGGTGTTTAACGATTTTATTCAGCCTAACCAGCAGCTGGCGGAGAAACACCTCGACGCCAACTACTACCAGTACCGGCCATTCCTCGATAACTACAACCAGACCCGCCACACCAACCTTGTACCGGTGGTGGGAGTGCATATCGAGCCCTTCGGCGCCTACTCCAGCAAATACACGACCCTCGCCGCGGTGCCTGACGGCGCCACGATCGCCATCCCTAACGATCCGGTGAACACCGGCCGCGCGCTGGTGATGTTAAGCAACGCCGGGCTGATTACCCTCAAGGATCCGCACAACCCGCAATCGGCAACCAAGGACATTACCAGCAACCCGCATCACTTTAAGATCCGCGAACTGGAGGGCGCCATGCTGGCGCGCGCGGTGAAGCAGGTCGACCTGGCCTTTATCTTTGCCAACTATGCGCTGGAGGCCGGTATCGACACCGATAAAGCGTTGCTGGTGGAAAAAGGCAGCGATCTGTACGTCGAATATCTGGTGGCGCGCCCGGACAATATTCAGGACCCGGGCATTCAGAAGCTGGCGCAAGCGCTGCATTCGGACGCAGTTCGTCAGTTCATTCTGACGCGTTATCAGGGCAAAATTTTACCTGGATTCTAATCACCGCGGGCAGCGGCGTCAGCCGCTGCCCGGGCTAACGGAGCGCATCATCGTGACGCATATCCCCGCCCCACCGACCCACATTGAGTTTGCTGGTATCAGCAAAGCCTATCCTAACGGCGTGCAGGCGCTACAGGACATTGACCTGACCATCCGTCAGGGCGAAATTTTCGGCATCATCGGCCGCAGCGGCGCCGGAAAATCCACCCTGCTGCGCCTGTTTAATCGTCTGGAAAATGCCGACAGCGGCGAGATGTTCATCCACGGCGAGTCAACCGTGCGCTACTCCACGCGCCAGCTGCGCGATCTGCGTCGGCGGGTGGCGATGATTTTTCAGCACTTTAACCTGATGGCCACCAAAACCGTGGCGCAGAACATCGCCTTGCCGCTGAAGATGGCTGGCGTCCCGGCCGGCGAACGCCAGCGTCGGGTCAGCGAGATGCTTGAGCTGGTGGGCCTCAGCGCGCTGCGCGACAGCTACCCGGCCCGCCTCTCCGGTGGCCAGAAACAGCGGACCGGCATCGCCCGGGCGCTGGTCACTCAGCCGGAAATTCTGCTGTGCGATGAGGCAACCTCGGCGCTGGATCCGGAAAACACCCTGTCGGTGCTAACCCTGCTCAAGGAGATTAACCAGCGCCTGGGCCTGACAATCGTGCTGATCACCCACGAAATGGAGGTCATTCGCACCCTCTGCGATCGGGTCAGCGTGCTTGAGGGCGGGCGCATTGTCGAACAGGGCGATGTCTGGCGCGTGTTTGGCAACCCGCAGCACCCGGTGACGCGCGCCATGCTCGGCCTGCAGCACCCCGATCGCCCGGAGGCCGGGCCACCGCTGCGCGACGGCGAGCAGATCGTGACCTTACGTTTTGACGGCAGCAGCGGTCGCGAACCCAATCTGCAGCATATCGCCAGCCTGCTGGGAGGCGACGCCCGACTGCTGTACAGCAACTGCGAGCGCATTCAGGGCCGGGTGATCGGCCAGCTGCAGGTCCGGCTGAGCGGGCCGCTGGCCGCCAGCGCGCTGGCGCAGGATGGCTGGGTCGCAGACAGCATTCTGACCCACCATCATCAGACAGCGGAAACCACTGCTTCTTAGCCATCGAATGGGATTATATTCCCGATCCTTTGCTAAGGATAATTAGTTATAAATCATAGCGTTTCAGTGTTAGACAGGGCGAAGTGCGCCTCTTATCTTTCGTCATGAATTGTAAATAACCACGCAATTATTTGATGAGGTAGCACTTTTGTCCAGATTACAACAAGGATTAAAAACCCGAAAAACCCGCTTCGCCCTGGCGCTAAAAGTGGCCCTGCTCGGCGGCGTGGTAGCATTTTCTTCTGTTGCCCATGCGGAAGGGATCCTGAAAGAAGGCATCACCCCGGCCACCGACGCCAGCCAGATCCCGGCCAGCGCCAAACTGCGGAAAGACACGGTGGTGGCCGGGATCTCCGAGCCGCAGGGGATCTTTAACCCCTACTTTTTCGTCAACGGCTGGGATGAGAACGTGACTAACGTCATTTTTTCACGCCTGATTGACTGGGACAGTCAGGGTAAGCTGGTCCCGGGACTGGCGGAGAGCTGGACGGTCAGCCCGGACAGTAAAGTCTATACCATCAAATTGCGCCCTGGCCTGACCTTCAGCGACGGTTCACCGCTGACGGCGGAAGATGTCGCCTTTACCCTGACGGTCCTGCTCGACCCCAAATATGATGGCGATACCGACATCACCCTGGCCAATATCGCCGGCGGCGCGGACTACAAAGCCGGCAAAGCTGACAGCGTCAGCGGCCTGAAGGTCATCGACCCGCTCACCCTGCAGGTGACCACCACGCAGCCAGGCGCCACCACGCTGGCCAAAATTGGCGGGCCGGTGCTGTCGAAAGCCTGGTACGGCAAAGGATATCAGCGGGGAAATCTCGACTATCTGCGTTCACTGCACGGCAAGCCGCTGGGCAACGGCCCTTACGTGTACGACAAATACATTCCCGGTCAGGAAATACGCTTCCATGCCAATAGCCATTTTTACCGCGGAACGCCGCCAACACCGCGCTTTATCTACCGCGTGACCAATCCGTCGACCAACTTCCAGCTGTTCCAGACCGGGGAGACCGACTATGACGCCTTTACCTCACGCCCCGACGATATTGAGCAGCTGAAAATGCTCGGCTTCGCCAACATTAATCTTTACGGCTCCAGCGACTACAGCCAGGTGGAGTTCAACGTGCATCGCCCGGCGCTGCAGGATAAGCGCGTGCGCCAGGCGCTGATTTACGGTCTGGATCGGCAGAAGCTGATCGACGTGGTCTATCAGGGGTACGGCAAAGTCGCCATCGAGCCGATCGCCCCGATCTCCTGGGCCTTTAACGCTGAAGGCGTCAACCCTTACCCTTACGATCCGGCACAGGCCAAAAAGCTGCTGGATGAGGCCGGCTGGAAACCTGGCGCCGACGGTATCCGCGCCAAAGACGGCCAGCGCCTGGAGCTGACCCTGCTGGTGAGCAAGAAGGTGCTCAACGACGCTCTGATCCCCATCGCCAAGGAGAACTGGCGGCAGATTGGCGTACTGCTGAAGCCGCAGGTGGTGGATTTCAATGCCCTGATGGCGCAGCGTAAAGCCGGAAATTACGATCTGGCCTCCTTTAGCACCAGCACCCTCAACGACCCGCACGATGGGGTATGGGATTTTTACAGCAGCGAAGCTAAAGAGTCCGGCTACCATAACGCGGAAGTCGATAAGCTGATTAACGCCGGCAACGCGGTGCTCGACATTGAACAGCGCAAGCCGATCTACCACCAGCTGTATAAAGTGCTGGCCGACGATCCGCCGGTGATCCTGCTTGGCTATCGCAACATTCTTTCCGCCAGCAGCGCCCGCGTCAGCGGCTTTAAGCCGGATATCTACAACGGCCTGACCGGCAGCCTGCCGGATGTAAAAATCGTCAAGTAAATCCCCCTGGCCGCCGGGTTAACCGGCGGCTGATGTGAGACCGTCATGAAAAATTTCATCCTGAGGCGCTTGCTGCAAACGCTGCCGATGCTGCTGCTGGCCTCCTTCATTATTTTTATGCTGTTTGCCAAAACCCCCGGCGACTTTATCGATGGCAATGTCACCCTGACCGCCGCCCGCGCCGCAGAGCTGAAGGCGATTTACGGCCTCGACCAGCCGCTGTTCACCCGCTACCTCCACTGGCTGGGACAGCTGCTGCGCGGTGATTTAGGCTTTTCACTGCAGTATCAGATCCCGGTCAGCCAGTTGCTCAACCAGTACATCTGGAACTCTTTTCTGCTGGCCAGCGTCGCGCTGGTCTTTTACTGGGGCATTGGCCTGGCGGTCGGCGTGGTTTCTGCCCTGCGACCCGGCTCCTGGTTTGATCATCTGGTGAGCGTCGCGGTGTTTGCCGCCATGTCGTTCCCCACCTTTTTCCTCTGCCTGCTGCTGATTAAATGGTTCGCCGTCGATCTCCACTGGCTACCGGTAGGCGGGATGACCAATACCGGCAGCGACGAGAGCGGCTGGCAGTATGTGCTGCAAGTGGCCGCCCACCTGGCGCTGCCGGTGCTGGCGCTGGTGATGCTGCAGGCGGGCAGCCTGACGCGCTATGTGCGCGCCAGTATGCTCGACGTGGTGAAAATGGATTTTATCCGTACCGCCCGCGCCAAGGGATTGCAGGAGCGCACGGTGATCCTCAAGCATGCCCTGCGCAACGCCCTGCTGCCGATTATCACCCTGCTGGGCTTCGAGCTGCCGGGGCTGTTCTCCGGGGCGATCATTACCGAAAAGGTGTTCAACTGGCCGGGGGCAGGCCACATCCATATCGACTCGCTGGCCGCCCGCGACTATCCGGTGCTGATGGGGTTTACCCTGTTTCTGGCGGTGCTGACGATCGTCGGGAATTTGCTCGCCGACGTGCTGTACGCCTGGGCCGATCCGCGTATTCGGGTGAGGTCATGATGATCCTGTCTTACTTTGCTTCCCGTCGCCGCCAGCGGCAGACGGCTATCCCGGCGCTGGCGCATATTCCCCCCTCTCCCTGGCGCCAGGGGTGGCGACAGCTGCGCCGTAACCGGCTGGCCATGTTCTGCCTGATCCTGCTGGCGGTGATGGCGGTATGGTGCGTGCTGGGGCCCGTCTGGTCGCCATGGAGAGATGATGCCACCGATGCCCTGAGCATCAACCAGCCGCCCGGGGCGGAACACTGGCTCGGGACCGATTTTCTTGGTCGCGATGTCTACACCCGCCTGCTGCTGGCCGGGCGCATCTCGCTGATTATCGGCCTGCTGACCATGGTGATGTCGGTGTGCCTCGGCTACCTGCTCGGCGCCCTCTCGGGTTATGTCGGCGGGTTAACCGACAAACTGATCATGCGGGTGGCCGACCTGGTGATGACTATCCCCGGGTTACCGCTGTTGATCGTCGCCGGGGCGATGCTTTCTGAGCTCGATTTTTCCCCGGACTCGCGCATTTATATGGTGGTGGTGATGCTCAGCCTGCTGGAGTGGCCCCGACTGGCGCGGCTGGTGCGCGGACAATGTCTCTCCCTGCGCGAACGCGATTTTATGCTGGCCACCCAGGTGCTGGGCCTGTCGGCGCGTCGCCGGCTGTTTGGCCACCTGCTGCCGAATACCATTCCGATTCTGGTGGTGATGGCGACCATGGCCGTCGCCAACGCCATTCTCAGTGAATCCGCGCTGAGCTATCTCGGCCTCGGCGTGGTACCGCCGACGCCGTCATGGGGCAATATGATGGATGCTGCCAATAGCCTGATCGATTTCCAGCGCCGCCCCTGGCTGTGGATGCCGCCGGGCATCGCCATCTTTATCACCGTGATCGCCATCAACGTGCTGGGCGACGGCCTGCGCGACGCCATGGATCCCAATATGAAACCGAGGCTGAAATGACCACGCCGTTAGTCTCCTTTAATCATCTCTCCGTCTCTTTCGCCGGCGAACGCACCCGCGTGCGCGCGGTGCAGGAGGTCTCTTTCACCATTCAGGCCGGACAAACCGTTGGCGTGGTGGGCGAATCCGGCTGCGGCAAAAGCGTCACCGCCATGGCGCTGATGGGTCTCCTGCCACCGCAGGCGGCGCGCATCAACGGCGGCGAGATCCGCTTCGCGGACCGCGATCTGCTGCGGCTGAAAGCCAGACAGATGGCCGACCTGCGCGGCCACCAACTGGCCATGATCTTTCAGGAACCGATGTCGGCCCTGAACCCGGTGTTGACCATCGGGGAGCAGCTGTGCGAACCGCTGATCCGCCACCTCGGCGCCACGCCGAAAGCCGCCTGGCAGCAGGCCATCCAGCTGTTAAGCGAGGTCGGCCTGGCGCGCGGCGACAGCCTGATGACCCGCTATCCTCATCAGCTTTCCGGCGGCATGCTGCAGCGGGTGATGATCGCCATGGCGCTGAGCTGTCAGCCCAAACTGCTGATTGCCGACGAACCCACCACCGCGCTCGATGTGACCGTGCAGGCGCAAATCCTGCGCCTGCTGCGTGACCGGGCGCGGGCCAGCCAGATGGCGATGATGCTGATTACCCACGATCTTGGAGTGATCGCGCAGATGGCCGAGCAGGTAGTGGTGATGTATGCCGGACGGATCGTGGAACAAGGCGCCACCGCAGAGGTGCTACGGCATCCGCAACATCCTTACACGCGTGGGCTGATCGCCTCCCGCCCGGTGCCGGGTGAGCGGCGTCGGCGGCTGTACTCTATTCCCGGCCAGGTGCCGGATCTGGCCGCTCTGCCGGCGGGCTGCGCCTTTGCCGGGCGCTGCGAGCGGGCGACGGCGCGCTGCCGGGAGGCGATTCCGCCGCTGCTCGGCGAGCGCCAGCGGGCCGCCTGCTTTTACAGCGAATTTGCGGAGGCGACAGCATGAGCGAACGCTATGTTATTGAAGTGGACGGATTGAAAAAATATTTTCCGCTGCGCGACGGCCTGTTTGGCCAGCAGACCGGCGAGCTTCGCGCGGTGGACGGCGTCAGCTTTAACATCCGTCCGGGCACCATTTTTGGCCTGGTGGGCGAGTCCGGCAGTGGTAAAACCACCGTCGGCCGGACCCTGCTTGGCCTGTATGAGAAGAGTGCTGGCAGCGTGAAATTTCACGGTCAGGATCTGGCCGACCTGACCGCCCCTGCCCTGCGCGCCATCCGGCCCAGAATGCAGCTGGTGTTTCAGGACCCCTATAGCTCGCTGAACCCGCGGCTGCGTATTGGCGACGCGATTGGCGAAGCCATGCTGCAGCACAAGCTGTGCACCCGCGATGAGCTGTATGACCGGGTGATCGCCGTGATGAAGATCTGTGGCCTGGCGCCGGAACACTATGCCCGCTTCCCGCATCAGTTCTCCGGCGGCCAGCGCCAGCGGATCGGTATTGCCCGGGCGCTGATCCTCAATCCGGATTTTATCGTCGCCGATGAGCCCATCTCGGCCCTTGATGTGTCGATTCAGGCGCAGATCATCAATTTGTTTTCCGACCTGCGCGACGAGCGCGGCGTCACGTTCCTGTTTATCTCCCACGACCTCGGGGTGGTGGAACATTTATGTGATGATGTGGCGGTGATGTATCTGGGACAGCTGGTGGAAAGCGCCAGCCGCGATGCGCTGTTCAGCCGCCCCCTCCATCCCTATACCCGCGCCCTGCTGGCCGCGGTGCCCACCCTCGATCCGCACAGTGAACCGCAGGCGCTGGTGCAAGGTGAGATCCCGGATCCGGCCAATCCGCCCCCCGGCTGCCGCTTTTCATCCCGCTGCCCGCAGGTCAGCGAGCGGTGCAGGAGAGAAGCTCCGGCGCTGCGCGAGATGGCCCCGGGCCATCGGGTCGCCTGCCATGGGGTCGCGTCCTGAGCACAGTCGATGGGGTTATTTATTTCTAAACAACCGTCCGATTGTGCGCGGCAGCGCCAGGATTTACTATCCGCCCCGTCTTGTGAGACGCGTTATGAATGAAGCGTAATATTTTTGTTCATTTTTGCCCGATGGCTTCGGGCATTTTTTCTCTACGCCCGGGAGCGATCCTGTCGGCAACACATTTAGCGGGGCGCGGTCGCCCGTCTGTCAAAACGCAGCAATGGAATTGCTTGTCCGCGTCCCGCTATCCCTTTCCCTTTATCTTCCCCGCCGGTGATTAAAAACCGGCAAAAAATAAGAAATGATGAGATTGCCAGGGGTATAGCTTTCTCTTATGTTTTAAGCGTGTACTCCCCATTCAGGAAACAACATCATGCTTAAGCGTCGCACTCTTAAAACAGCACTGGCGGCGGTTATTTCTCTTGCCGTCATGGCCGCGCCGGCGTATGCCAACCCGGGTAATGGCAACGGTAATGGCGGTGGTAATCACGGGAACATTGGTAACCATGGCAATAGCGGCAATCATGGCAATAATGGCGACCATGGTAATAAAGGCCAGAATAAAGGTCAGTCTGCTGACGAGCATGGCAACCGCAAAAACTACGGTAAACCCGACCACGTCGACAGCGATATTAGCTTCTCACGGGCGCGCTCCCTTGCCGTGAACTACGGTCTGGTCGGCTATCAGGCGCTGCCTCCGGGTATCGCCAAAAATGTTGCCCGCGGCAAACCGCTCCCTCCGGGTATCGCGAAAAAGACCCTGCCGGCTTCCATGATTAACGACCTGCCCTATTATCCAGGCTATGAATGGCGAGCGGTCGGCGATGACCTGGTGCTGGTCGCCCTGAGCACTGCCATCGTGACCGCCGTGATTAACGGTGTGTTTGACTAAATCACCAGCTTATTGAAAAGCCTCGCCCCGGCGAGGCTTTTTTGTGCCTGGCGCTGGAGAATGACAACTCACTGGCATAATCGCTAAGATAATGGCTCAACCAACCCGGGACAGACTATGGACAAAGACACAGTAGTGACGCTGTTGAAATACAAGCGCTGGATTGACCTTGCCACCTTACAGGCGATCCGCGCAATTGACGGTACGGTATATGGCGAAAAACGTCACCTGACCATCAGGCTGATGAACCATATCCATGTCGTTGACATGATTTTCCGGGCGAACCTGCGCGGCAGGCCGCACGGTTACACCGCGCTGAATACCCCCGAGACGCCAACCGTTGATGCGCTGGAAACGGCCATGACCGCTTGTACGGACGAATACATTCAGTACGTCAGCGCCATGACCCCCGCCGATTTCCACGAACGTATCGCCTTCAAATTTGTCGACGGCGGTGACGGCAATATGACCGCGATGGAGATGCTGAACCACATGCTCTTTCACGGCGCCTATCACCGTGGGGCGGTGGGCTGGATGATTGGCGAATGCGGCGGTGTGCCGCCGAAAGAGGTGCTGACGGTTTTCCTGCGCGACCATCATTCCTGAGGATGCGAAACCATCAGCCGTGAATCGCGCGGAGGATCAGCAGAAGTTCTGCCTGATGACGAGTATGGGTTTTCCGGTACAGGGCGCTGAGGTGGGTTCTGATGGTGGCGATGGATACGCCCAGATGTAAGGCGCATTCATCCGGGGTCATGCCCCGCACCAGCAGCTCCGCCACCGCATTCTCGGCGGGCTTGACGTTAAACAGCTCCATCAAGGCGCTGCCGGTGAGAAACGGCTCGGGAATAATCACGCAGGCGACCCCGGCAAGACGGGCTGCCGGGATCACGAGGATCGGTTTCGGCTGACGCCCGGCGGTATAGCACAGCCCTGCCTTCGGCGGCTCTGCCGTCCGGGTGGCCTGCTCGATGGCGCGTTTCAGCTTTTTACTGTCGGTATCGAGGCACAGCGTATCGCCCCCGCTATACCAGGAGAGGCGGGCGTTGGCGCGCAGGTAGCGTTCGGCATGCGCGCTGGCGTAGAGAATTTTACCGCCATGATCCACCAGCCATACCGGGTAGATCCCGTTGTCCATCACCGCGCTCTGGTATTTTATGGTGTCCCGCAGCTGTTCAAAGCGGGCGTGAAGCTGGCAGGCGGTTTTTAACGCCGGGATCAGGCGCCTGAACAGTTCAAACTGCACCGGCTGCGGATAAGCCGCCGTATTGGCCGTCATCAGTGACAGATAGGTGGCATAGCCATTGATGGTGCACAGCTTGACGCTGGTGAGATGATTCAGGTCGTTGGGGTGATGAAATTCATTGTAATAGACGCTGCCGGCAATAAACTTATCGCCTAAATATTCCCGGTCCCGATATATTTGCCCGACCGGTAACGCGGTCAATATTTTTTCGGCGGGATCGATAGCCAGAAATACATCGCGATAGGCGGTAAAGACCTTCTCCTCGAGCAGGAGTGAATCAGTCAACAGATGGGCATTGCCTTTGTCGTAAAACAGAAATGCCGCGTACTGATGGCCGGTCAGTAACGCCAGTTTCTGCAATGCCGATTTCCACAAATCAGGATCCAGGGTGGCCGTCAGCACCGTTTCCAGGATCTCGATGTAAATCAGTTCCGGATCAATCGCCATACCGCCACCTGTGAGTCACTGTTTCCGCGGCCGGGGCGGCGCATGTGGCCGCTCTAATCAGCATAGTTCCGCCAGTGAAACAATGACAGTCCCGGTTCGCTGAGCAGCCCGGGAAGCGTGACGCCACCGCGCTATCAAGGGGTTCAGCATCCACTGTCGCGGGTTTGGAAAGCGCCCGCCTTCCGGCATAGCGTCCGCCAGACCATCAGGGCGCACACCAGGGTGACGACCGCCAGCCCGCTAAACAGTAGCGTATAAGCAGAGTCATAGCTCTCGCGCAGCGCCCGGAGGGAAAAGTCAGGCAAAAGCGCAGCCGCCTGCGGCATATTGCCAGCCCCCAGCCAGCCTGCGGCGCGGTCAATCACCTCAGGCGCATACCCGTGAACGCGACTTTGCAGGGTCAGGTTATTGCTTGCCGTTAATACCGCCGAAACGACCGCCAGGGCGATCCCCTCGCCGGCAACGCGAACGGTATTGAACAGGCCTGCCGCCATACCGGCTTTCGCCATCGGCACAGCGGAAATCGCCAGGCCGTCCATCAGCCCCCAGGGAAACGCCGCCCCAGCTCCACAGAGGATCAGCGCCAGCACCAGCTGCGGGAGATGGTGGCTGTGAAAAGCGTTCCCCAGCAACAGCAACCCGACGGAGGCCATCATCAGTCCCGCCGTGGACACGTGCCCCGGTGAAAACCAGCGGGTGAGCAGGGCCGCAACGGATGGGAAAACCAGCATCGGCGTGGTCAGCGCCATCAGATACAGTGCGCTCTGCGACTCACTCATCCCCTCTCCGCCCATAAAATGCAGGGGAACAATAATCAGCAGGACAACGTAGCAACAGCAGGTGGCGACAGGCAGCAACAGTACGCCGACAAAACGCGGATGACGCAGCAGGGAGATGTCCAGCACCGGGTTGTTCACCCTCTGGCAGCGCACGACAAACGCCACGAACAGCCCCCCCGACGCGATGAGCAAGGCCAGCGTGGTCAGGGATAAAAAACCGCGGGCCGGAATGACCATGAGCGATGCAGTAAACAGCATCAGGGCCAGCGTAAACAGGAGTAAGCCGAGGTTGTCGGGTGTCCGCGGCTCGCTTTTTTCTGCCGCGGGCAGATACGCCAGTCCGATAAGCAGCACCCCTGCCGAAAGCAGCGCAAACAGGGCGTATACGCCGCGCCAGCCCACCGCGTCGGTCATGAAGCCGATCAGCAGCGGACCGAACGCCAGGCCAACGCCGAACACCGTGCCCAGGATGCTGAATGCCCGGGTCCGCTGAGCGCCATCATACAGCTGGGCCAGCGCCGCACTGCCGCTGGCTAAAATCATCGCCGCGGCCAGGCCCTGCAGAGCCCTCAACACGCCTGACAGGAAGAGATTGTGCGTCAGGCAAAACAGCAGGCTGCTCAGGCAAAACAGCGCGGCGCCGGCGATAAAAATACGTTTTCTGTCGATGGCATCCGCCGTCACCCCTGCGGCCAGCAAAAAGCTGCCGAAAGTCAGCATAAAGCCATTGGTCAGCCACGACAGCGCAGCGGGAGAGCCGCCCAGCGACTGCTGTATCGCGGGGGTGGTCATGACGCCGCCGGTAAAACTTAACGGCAGCAGCAAGGCCGCCATAAAGACAGAAAGCGCGGCCAGGGCGCTGGCGTATCGGGAAGGTGTTCTGGCGGTGAGTAACATCGGGCGGCCCTCATCAGTCGGCAAGAAATGAATAAACTGTCGCCATCCTATTGCGGATGTTAATGCCGATAAATAGACTGAAAATATCTTCTTAAGAGACATAAGGTTTATAATCGATGGACAGCCTCACCTCGCTGACGTCCTTTGTCCGCACCGCCGAAACGCTAAGCTTTGTTCAGGCCGCCAGGCTGCTGGGCATATCTGCCTCGGCGGTGGGTAAGAATGTCGCCCGGCTTGAGCATAAACTGGGGGTCCGGCTGTTCAACCGCAGCACCAGAAACGTCAGCCTGACGGCGGAGGGGGCCGCATTTCTGACGCGCTGCCAGAGTATCCTGGAGCAGATCCAGGAGGCCGAGTCAGAGCTGACCAGCAGTCTCTCACAGCCCACCGGCAAACTGAGGATTTCACTGCCCGTCATTGGCTACCGCCTGTTGCTCCCCGCCCTCACCGCCTTTACCCGTCTTTATCCGCAGGTTGAACTGGATCTCGACTTTAGTGACCGGCTGGTCAATCTGATCGATGAAGGATTTGATGTCGCTATCCGCAGCGGTGAATTAGCGGACTCCCGCTTGATCGCCAGAAAGCTGAGAGGCTTTCGTTTTGTGCTCTGCGCCAGTCCGGCCTATCTGGCGGAATACGGCGTCCCCGGCTCGCCAGCGGAATTAGCGGCGCACAAGTGCATTTTTTTCCGCTTCCCCTCGACGGGGCTGATCCAGCCCTGGGAACTGCGCGATATGCGGCTGACGGGAGATTTCAGGGCCACGGCCGTGATGACGGTCAATAACATTGAGGCCGCCATTCGCTTAAGCGCGGCGGGGATGGGCATCGCTTATGTGCCTGATTTTGTCGTGCGCGAGGCCATGGATGAGGGACAACTGCATGAGGTGTTGCCCGGCTGTTGCGTCAAGGATGGGCATTTCTCGGTCCTGTGGCCCGCCAGCCGCTACCTGTCACCGAGAATACGCTGTTTTATCGATTTTATGGCTGCGGCAGAGATACCTTTGTCACCCGCATCGGCGCCCCCTATCCCTTGTGTCTAACAATTTGTGGTGATTAGCTACCCCCACTGAAGCAGAGTGTGCCGCCCCCTTCCCCTAAGGTCAGAAAAGTCTGCACCGCTGAATCTTGATTTGCAGCACATGGCCCTCCGCTTCACCTTTCACACCAGCTCATCTGGGTGAACGGTTACCTGAGTTGAAGGTCCGCTGCGAGCGAGGAGCGGACGTTAGTAATTGTATCGTCGTGGGCGCATTATTATTTTTCTATTCAACTAAATGTGATAGGGGTGTCTTTTAGTGTTGTTTCTATTGTTCACAAAGGCTTCAATTTGATATGAAGCCCTTATTTAAGAATTTAGGGCTAGGATGCTTTTGCGTAGCATTGCTATTATTATTTAGGGCGGGCTGATGTTAATGTCGCTAGCAAGGTTGGCATGAACCATTCTCTAACAAGCTCCTCATACATATTTGAAAGATTTGTTAACTTATGCCAAACCACTTCGGAACAGTAACTCAAAAAATGTTCATAATGTTCAGGTTTTACCTCTTTATCAATATCTATTTGAAGTTGGATCAACTCCTTTTGGCTCGATACCATCGGCTTCCAAAATTCATGACCAGACCATATATCTTGTCTAAGAGCAATTACAATAAAGTTATTTACCATCTCTATAGCTTCATCGAAAGAGACAGGAAATTGTACGGCCGCTTTACCTTGTAATCGGTTTATTTCTTTTAATTGATAGTTAAAAAGTGAGAATGCGCCATACATTTTTGATCTTTTACCATATGCACGTAATGGAACAAGCGCATCTTCATCATCCAGAATTTCATTTTCAAGAGGTATATATATAGTCTTTGAGTCTTTTTTAGAATAATTCGGGTCTTCTGGTATGAGAACTTTATCTATGTAATCATTAAGGCAAATAAAAAATGCCTTTTCTGTATTAGTGTCAACTAGTATCAATAATACTGGAATTGCAATACCTATAGACTGAACAGTCAAAATGTCTGATATATCTAACTTGAATTTTGCGACAGGGATTTCGACAAAATCGCTTTTATCTTCTGTTAACTTTCCTTTGGTTACATTTCCACGAGCATAGGCTTTACGTGTACAATATTCAATACAATCTGAAGATTTTAGTTGTACAAAGAAGTTTTCACCAAGGGTTTCTGCAATACTTTCACTGTCATCAATAAAATCAAATAATTCAACAACGCAATCAATACCATAGTCAGCGCCATAGCTATGTACGACCCATTCGCGAGGTAGTTTTTCCCGCAGAACCCTGATTGAAATGTCTTCTTTTACCTGGCTAATAGACCGTCTTTTCTTTGGCATGTTACCTCCTAAAATTACAAATTAAAAAACAGATCTTACACTCGAATGCTTAAAATGTCCGCTTCTGACACAGGGCTGCTGTTGCAGCCCTGACAACCTCGTAACATTCCCCCCTTCATTATTAGTTTTAAATCTTGTCAATTTTCTTCTTTCAAGAATATGCTTGCATCAAGCAATCACGGCTTTTCCTTGGCTTTGAGTTTATCGGCGACATCTGGAACAATACTAAACTCGGTTACTGATGCAAGTACCTGGTTTTTCCATTGGGTCTCACAGATGATCTCTCCATTGTGTTCAAACCAATGTGTTGCCCCCGGCAGGAAATCATGGGACATTGGATAAGCAGCATTAGGGTTATGAAATACTTCAAGTTCAAAACACCAAAATTCTTTGCCATCGCAAAGATTAATATATTCAGGCGATTGAATATCTAGATCGAAGTCAATTGGTTCCAAGGCCCCTTCAGTCCTATCAAATAAAATCCCAACCCTGCGGGCTTTCACAATAGGTGAGGAAAATTCAGCTTGGATTGCCATTCGCTGGAATTTTGGCAATGTTCCAGCATTACTAAACAAGATAGCAGATAAATTTTCAATCTCTGGGTGGTTAAATAGTCCTGCCGGAATATTTACATGGCCTAAAAGCTTTTCAATTGATAATGCAGCAGCCTTCATACCTTTGGATGTTTTGACTGTATGTGCGGTTTGCCCATACAAATAGGTTGGAAGTGACTCGCGAGACCAGACCATAGTGCCCCCACCGCTAAAATCCGCTATAGCGATTGCAAATGGAAATCCTTTAACATGCGGTAGTTCTTCATACTTTCTCTGGAGTTTAGATCTGATGGTCTTAGCGAACCGTGCTGCCATATCACCTGCTGTGCGAGCTAATCGATCTCCGGGGGGGGAATTGTGTTTGAGGCAACTTTAGGCTGCCCGGACCAGTTGGATTCGCGGTGACCGCCTCAACATATGCTTTGTTATTACCGTTCATGAGCATAAAATCCGGAGATGGATAATCTTGAAAAACTTTAATTCCCTGCTCTTTAAAACATGCGAAAAGGTATAGCTCCCAGATTCTAGAGTTGAATCCTTGGGTCTGGAGATCGGTTCTGAAGTTATCATCAGGTTTTGGTAATGCCAGATAGAGCTCGACAATTAAATGAAATGCTCCTCGGTACTTTATCGTGGACGATAATTGTATAAATGCCTGACAAACATTCCGCTCACCAACATGATCCAGTCGGGCTCTACGTGATTGCCCAGATGGAATCGGTAATAAATCTCCTCCGGCTGAAAGGTGCTTATCAAGATGCACCAATGCCTCCTGCTCGGTAAAACACATCTCATGCTCGAGAGGTACCAGCACATAATCTTCCCGTCGCCTGAGCACAACAAGGCCATATGAATTTTTGCTGTATTGAAGGACTGCACCATATCCAAGCCCTTTTTCATTTGACCAAGCGGAAAGTAATTCCGCATTACCATAATTAGGCCCATGTGGCAATGACATTGCAAATATCTTAAATGCTTCAGTAGGCATTCTTTGTAGGCTATAGATCTTATTAGACATTTTCATCTCTCCATAGATAATCCTAAAATTCAGTTAAATTGAAGCTTCCTTGATTTAGATGACATATTTCTGGGACGACCGATTCTGATATACCTTCACTTTCATGAATCCCTAGTGTTACTACTGTACTAAGCTCAGGAAACAATCTTCTCTTTGTTTTTGGTTTAATTTTTATATGTGAGATCATCTCCAAAAATCTGGAGGTTGTATAAATTGTGTCATAATGAGCAGATCCTTCGCCATCGTCATACCATGAGCCTGTATCCACTACTACAGTGTTAAGTAATGGTGCTATTAAATTGAAATTATCAGTGCGAATAGAGACTGCAAACTTGAAGGGATAAGAATCTTGCTGTGCAAAGTAATCCTCACCACGCCCGTATTGCCTAGTAATTTCAACTATTCCGCGCACCAAAAGATAAATATAATTTTCGTCAAGGTTCAGCAACTCAATGGATTCAACATTGCACCAATCAACAGTTGTTTGTGAAGATAATATATCCAGTTCGTCAGGGATATTATTCATTGTGATGTCAGTAACTTCATTCTGTACTTCCTCGATTATTGATTCGGTAATAACACGCTCAAGTTCATCGAAGGTATCGAATATTATGTTACACAGTTCTATTATTAGTTTAGCACTCTCAAAAAACTGTTTGGGGTTACTATCAAATGAATGTTCGCTAATATGGGTGTAATCGTTTAAAGAAGAATAGTTTTTATTGAACCATGCTATACCATCATCTAGTCTTTCGATAGCTACATCATCAAGAAGTTGATCGGGTATATGCTTCTGGGCGATGTATTTTGCTTGCTGTTTACGGGTAACAGTGGCGTTATTTTTATTTTTAGTGAACCATGGAGACGCCATAACTCTGTCATTTGGTGCCAGTCGTTTCAGCACATGATTTATTAGCTCACGTATTGCAAATGCAAAGTTGTTGAAGCGCAGAGGATTACCATGAGAACAATAGTTGCGAAGACTGGCATGTAAGAGTTCATGCTCAAAGTCAGTTTCTAGGTGCTCTTGAAACTCCTTGATGAAATCCATTTCAAGCATTTTTTTTAGTTTCATATAAGTGCCTAATTATCAATTGATTGTGGGCTAAATAGCCTGCTTTTATGTTACAGAACATACTGGTTCATTGGATAGTTGAAGCTGGATAAAAATGCACGGTTACTTAGATTAAGTAATCAAGAATCAAGAATCAAGAATGTCGGACTTTAAAAGTAATAGTTTCCCATATCTGTATCCAGTCACTGCATTGTGCATTATTCACTATGGCTAACGTCCGCTTCTGGCACAGAGCGGACATTTCATCTTTGCCCTGCCCCGGACATCTGAACTTAGCTTTGACAAATACTGTAGTAGCTAAATCGAGATGTCCGCGCTACAGTCTCACCACAGCGATCACTGCTTTCAAAGAAAGAGACTCATGACGGCATACGGAACGGAGTTTTTCTCAATGAACGATGTAAACCGACTCAGGATCCTTCAGGACGTTATCGACTGCCGTCTTACCACACGTCTTGCAGCAACCCGGCTTGAGATATCTGACAGACACTGCCGACGCTTGCTGGAGCGCTATCGTGAACATGGGCCGCTTTCACTTGTTAACCGTCGTCGTGGCCAGCCTGGCAACCGGCAACTCATGCCGGACCTCGGTGAACGAGCACTACGTATTATCCGCGAACGCTACGCTGATTTTGGCCCGTCTCTAGCCTGTGAGAAGCTTGCCGAGGTTCATGGGCTGTATCTGGCCAAAGAGACGGTACGCAAGCTGATGACACAGGCTGGTTTATGGATCCCCCGCAAGCAACGAGCACCAAAGATTCAGCAGCCACGCTATCGCCGTGCCTGTTGCGGTGAACTGATCCAGATTGATGGTTGCGACCATCACTGGTTTGAGAACCGTGCTCCCGCCTGTACTGCTCTGGTTTATGTTGATGATGCGACGAGCCGCCTGATGCAAGTTTCTTGTTGTCTGCTGTGAGCGAAGCGGACCTTAAATGCCCTGTAATACCTTATAAACAATCACGACTAAATACGTCAGCTCGTTTTCGTACTGAAATCCCGAATAAAGCTAGCGAAATAGTAGCAAATGCAACCATTACTGATGCCATTGCGACGATACTATTCCCTTCGACCAAACCGACAGCAGCGCCGGCTATTGCACCCGCAACCATTTGAAGCGATCTCTGCAATGCAGCCGCACTGCCGGCAACTGAACCTAAATTTACACTTGTTAACTCCCATTCAAATCATTCTCATGAATCAAAGTATACGTGAATTTATCCCCAAAATATTTGCGTGATTCATAGCATATAGTCATGAAGTCATTAAAATCTTCAAAGTTTGAAAAAACTTGGCACCCAGCAGAGTATTTATTGTTTGAAGTGTCACTATCACCATCAATCGGCCCTTTATGGATATTTATATCAAAGTAACCTGATTCTTCCGTGCCTGGTATAAGATTCATATATGCATCATAGTTATTATCTCTATAAACAGTTACTGGACCTAATTTTTGGCACAAAGCATTATATTTTCCGTGATGTAGGTCTATTTTATAGGCGCCAACATATTGGCCTTCTTTCAAAATCGCTGTACCCTTTTGATAAACTTCGGAAAGTGGCTCCTCTAAATAATAAGGACTGGGATCAGTTGTTATACTATAAAACTTGTGAATCCAATCATTACCCTGCCTAAAAAAGACAAGCAATAAGTCATCAAAATTTTTCGAGCTGTTACCAGAAGATCTTAATCCTACTATATTTAAATTCCAATTTTTGTCAGGCGTGTCAAAAATAAAGTATTCTTTTTTTATCATTGTGTTAATTACTACATCTAATTGTGGTGTTTTCATAAAAACTCCAAATATATTGTTTATTAACATCATGGCAATGTGTGTGCACAATTCTATTCGGCATGTGTATCTATGAACCCATGGCTTTAAAAGTACGGCCATTATCCGGCATGAGCATAAAGCCCATCCTTTTAACGCTCTCCCTTAATATGCCAAATGCTCTTACAGGAGTATCTGCTAATGCGAAAATGGTATTAGGCGGAGTATGACTATGAAATTTTTCATAGTTAACTCGCTATGCATACAAAATTAAAATATCACTTGGCGTTACCAGCATGATTTTGATCACAGAGATATATTGAGAGTAGTTCGTTGTTTGTTTAATGCAAGTTTTCCATGAAAAAATCAGCAACCATTGAACATTAACTGGCTGAGTGAAATAGTCCTAAACTTTTACCAACCCTTACAGAACAAGATTTTGCTTACCAGTGAAATAAATCTTCACACCAAAGACTTTTGTCCTCATTGCGAATAAAATCAAGCATCTTCATTGATCACAGGTATATATATTGTTAATTAATTACTGGTGAATTGTTGCGATACTCGGTATTGCTCAGCCCGGTTGTTGATTTTCGATGTTTTGCGAATGATCAGTTCGCTCAATCCGGGCTGAGTTTCCTTAAATTCATTAACTATTACGCTCAGCTATTCAGATTTGGACTTGACCTGAGTTCTTCAATGCAAGAAGCATGACAGCCGCGCCACATTGCAGAGACTGCGTCTCCGGATCGAATTTCCCGTCCTTGACGAATTTCCCCTTACTATAGTGATTGGAAAAACTCCATAAATAAGGTGAGGGAATGTTTATATCTGCCTTGCGGTAACCCATGCCATTGAAGCGCTCCCAGCGATAAAGTGCCTCCGTCAGCGACCAGCTCGGCTTACCAGTGAAGCCCTGGTAGGTCAGAGCATCCAATGCGCTGCTTTCCCAGTCATTCGGCGGGTTCCATTGTAGCGGGCGTCCTTTTGGTACCTGCCATGTACGAGCTTTGAGGGAGTCGCCGTTGTGCAGGTGTGTCGTGAAATTGAAACTTGACTCCAGAGCATGGATGATCCCAATGAACCACCACGGTATTCCGACGTGATTGCTGACCTTCTCGTAACGCGGCCGATAATTAACCAGCCTGGCGACGTACCAGGCCACGTCGCCCTGCCGTTCAGGCCGGATCTGGCAACTGGCAAACAGCTGTTCGTAGTCGGTTTGGGCTATATCTAAGGCAATGGTCGCATTAAGCGCAGTATCGGCAGACTCAGCGGGTTTCTCACGCGTTTGGGCTGCATAGCGGGATAACAGCGCACCGACCGAATTAGCTATATCAGGGGCAAGGTTTATGTCCTGAAGCGCAACCAACCGATGGAGTAACGGCTGACGCGCCCAATAAGCATTAGCCTCTGCTCCAAGCATAGAAAGAGACGCCTCCCTAGCCGTTTCAATCCCTGATGCTCGTGAGTCTGCAAGCCGCTCGATTTCTGGAAGATCAAGGCACTCTAGCTCGATCCGTTTACTGTCAGCGATAAAAGAGTCGGCATCGAAAGCTTCTGTTGGCAAATCCGTTGCAACCTTTGAAACGCTATTAACGCCCTCAAAACTTGCCAGCTTGATCGATGGACCGTTGACCCATCGCGGTCCGAATCGATAAACAGCGTAGTACATGATTCGGGCTTTCAAGCTGGACACACCACTACATAACATCGCGTAATAGAACATCCGATGTACATCTATCCATGGTTGCGTGCGTATGTCGCAATAATAATCATGAATAATGGACGCATTACGATATAACCCTTCGAACGGGCCACCTATCAGGGACCAGAATACTCGCGGTATGGAAGCACCATCCATAACGGTATTGATTGGAACGTTCCATTCACGACCATTCGCCGAAACATAGCCAAAAATGTGCTTCAGTCTCATGCTGCGACCATCATCCAGCCATTCGGTCTGCGGAGGCAGTCCGGTAAAATGGCCCAGATCAATGGCGACCTCAATAGCATTCTCCGCTCTTCTTGCTGAAGGGGCTGCCACCTCTTGCAAATTCATGAGCCGTAAAGCCTCACCACGTTTAATCTTGTTTTCTCGGTTCATTTTCAGCTCTGATGTAGGATTTTACTCAGGGAGTTCAAAGGTCACGTTAGCCGCCCGAACGTTAGAATCTGTGGTCTCTTTGCATGTATCCTGTTATTAGCAACCACTAAGCGCTTGGTTAATGCTTAGCTAGCGCCAATACCGACAAGTGTGGCTGCCTTTATTGCGTCATCCGCCAGCTGCCCAAGACGATTACGCAATGGTTGTTCCAGTGCGGAAAGATGTTGATTATTAGCTGTAATTTGGGTGGTCGCGCTTTGGAATTCAGCGGAAGACTTATCTATTTTGAAGAACAGAATGTTCGTCTCACTATCATTAACGCTCAACCGAGCAGTTACATGACGTATATGCGTTTCTAGAGCATCAGTGTTGACGGCACCAAGAGAGATTTCCCGGGTTTCGAAGCGCTTGCTTTGCTTGTCGAAAAGTCGAATCCATGGCTGATTTTCGTCTGCCTGTTTCAGGTTTTCCAACAACGCCAGAATCACAGGTCCGACACCGATGCCGCCCAGCGCAACCGTCAAAAAAGGAATAATGGCTTTGTGCACCGCCAGACCCTGCTTGCTAAAGGTCGCGCTGGTGAAGCTACTGGGAGAAACATTCAGGCCAAGCTGTAACAGATTATACTTGTAGGAAGCAAACCACTCGCCTTCGGCTGCGTTGAGTCCGACGGATCCGTTTGCTGCAAGCGTTGCAAATGTTAAAGCTAGCGAAAGCGGCCCGCGGATTTCAGGTGTGCTTTTTGATAGATCGACCAGCGTATTGCCGGCCACCACCGCGTCCGGCAATTTGTTCAAGTCGAGTGCAGGTAAAACAGCTTCAATTTCCTGCTGCACCTGAGGAATACCTACGGGTAGAAGTACTGCGTTTTCAATGAAATTAACAATATTAGGGGTCATGGTTATCTCTCAGATAAGCGTAGCAGTGTGCACAGCATTTCGTATATAGTTTCAAATATAGCTAGACTTTCAATGGTAGCCAGCCACGTAGAAAAATATGTCTTACTAAAACTGAAGAAATTAACTTGCGGACACAATCATAATTATCTTCTCTATATTTTTATATAGTTAACAATTGATTTTAAATGTAATTACGTTATGTTCTCGTCAACATCAGCTGGCTGAGTGCATCGTTCCCGAGATGCGGGAAGCTTACATATGAACAGTCTACGACTATCTCTGATTGAAAATAATGAAGAAAACCGGCGTTTTCAGGGGAAATACATTGATGTCTGGCAGTATCCAGACGGCACTATCGAGCTCCGGGATAACGGTACTTCCCTGCCCTTCATCACTTACGACCGGCTGGGAGACGGTAAGTGTCAACGAAGTTGTCACCCCTGACGTTCATTATGCGGCCTGCTTTTCCCGCTCCGGATTCAGCGTCGCCTCCGCTTTCCACTGCCAGTTTCGCGTCCCACGTGACCAGCGTTCCGGATGACGCCCCCTGACCTCACGGTACAGCGCTTCTCTCTGACTCAGCAGTACACGGTCTTCACCATTATGCCGCTGCTCCGGCGTTACGTAGCCGATACCGCTGTGACGATGCTCTTCGTTATACCAAGGGTAAACCTATCCGCCCAGACTCGCGCTTCCTCCAGTGTCTTAAAGCCCGAAGAAGGCCACTGAGGCACATATTTCAACGTACGGAACAACGACTCCACATACGCATTATCATTGCTCTCGCGCGGTCGGCTGTGGATACGGTACTGTTTACCCCGTCAGCCGGGAATAGCGATAAAGTCTTTTGAATGCCGCGTAAGCGGCATGGAGGCGCCAGCTGATGTTGCATGCATCTGTGGAGACAAATGGCGCCGAAAGCCCGGCGTAGCCGGTTACGGGTTCATAAATTCTGCCTGTCTACTCTCTGCCCTGCTTAGCCTTAACCCACTAACAGCAATAAAGAAGTTAAGGTAATCCCTTTAACCCCGGTGAGCTGGCTTTACGGCGTTTACGACGTAAAGGACGTGATTTTCAGGGCCTTAACCAAGGTAGCTTGCTGCTGACGCTTAGGGGGATGTTCTTCAGATATTTCAGTGACACCAGGCAACTTAACACGGTAGCTGAAAAGCTCAGCGCCGGATATCCTGCCGCCCGGCCAGCGAAAGCCGGCGGCAGGTATACCATTCAAGAGCGCATCTTACCCTTTGGCGAAATTCGCCTGGATCCGCTGCTGCAGATAATCCTCGGCGCTGATGGGCGGGTACTTTCTCTGCGGCCCAAGGATCTCGACATCTTTATTGGCCTGGCAGAAAAACGCCAGGCTGTAGCGCGGCCCCTGATATTCGTGGGGCAGCGGATTTTTCACCCGGTGGAAGTTAGACGGCAGCTGGTCGTCGCTCCAGCGCATCAGCATATCGCCGATATTGCAGGTGATCACCTCCTCCCGCGGTTCAATGCTGGTCCACTGCTGGCTTTCGCGGTCTTTACCGGGACAAACCTGCAGGCCACCCTGGCCGGGGCGCTGGAACAGCAGCGTCAGACAGTCAAAATCGGTGTGCGCGCCGGCCCGCCACATCCCCTGCTGCGACTGCTCGGTCGCATAGTAATGCAGCATGCGCAAGGTGCTCTGGTAGGTGTCTCGCTGCGGATCGTGCGCGGTGGTGAAAAACGATTCCGGAAAACCGAGCTTCAAAGCAAAGCAGGAGAGGATCTTCATCCCCAGCTGCCAGCACTGCGATTCAAACCCGAGCATCGTCTGCTTGAATGCTGGCAACTCCCGATCGCTGGGCCAGCGCCCGGCCATCAGCGGCCGGGTGATCTGATACGACTCTTTTTGATCCGGCGTGCGGGTCGATGGCCGGACCTGCGCCTTGCTTTCCCAGCCGGCGTTGCCGGCCAGCGGATACTGGCGCTTCACCTCGTCGGGCAGGTCGAAAAACGCCTCGGTCATGCTGAACGCCTGGCGGATATCCGCCAGCGGAATACCGTGATGGCTGACCTGGAAGAAGCCAATCTCCACCGCCGCCTCCCACAGTTGTTCGGCAATGTCATTTTTTCTTTCGGCAAAGTTCGACAGGTCGATACAGCGCACTTCGCGGGCGAAGGTCTCTTCGCCCTGGGCGCCCATCAGCGCCTCTTTTTCCAGTTCCTGTAAGGCGTAGCGTTGATTCTGGGTGGTTGAGGTCATCGTCATTATCCTGTTATCAGTTAAACAGCGGCGCGCTGCTGGAGGGTACGGACGGCCGCCAGCGCGTCGTGGCGCATCGCGTCAAGGTCGAGACCGGGAATGGCGTCGTCTTCCACGATGGGGCGGCCATTGAGCAGCAGCGCCTTCAGCGCGGCGCGCCCACCGCAGGCCACCGGCCCAATGGCCATATCATGCAGGCCGAAGTAGCGCGGATCGTCCAGCCGGTAAATGGCGAGGTCCGCCTGCATGCCGACCTGCAGGGTGCCGGTCTGCGCTAAGCCAAGGATCTGCGCCCCGCCGGCGCTGCCCCAGCGCACCACATCCTCCACCGTGGCCGCATCGGCTCCCCCCTCGAAGGTGCCCCCGGCGTAGCGCGGCTGCGCCAGCATCCCCTTGCGCGCGCGTTGCAGCAGCCATGCGGCATGGGCTTCGCTTTGCATATCCGCCGCTTCATTGGAGGCAGCGCCGTCCACCCCCAGCGAAACCGGGACCCCGGCCTGCTCCAGCGCCAGCAGATCGGCGATGCCGCTGCCCAGCCGGCCGTTGCTTTGCGGGCAGTGGGCGATGCCGGTTCCGGTGCGGCCCAGCAGGGCAATCTCCTCCGGCAGCAGCTTCACCAGATGGGCAAACCACACGTCATTTCCCAGCCAGTCGTGTTCCGCGCAGAACTGAACCGGCGTCATGGCGAATTTCTGCCGCGCGGCGTCGAGATAATCGACGGTTTCCGATAAATGGCTGTGCAACCGGATCCCCAGCTGGCGGGCCAACTTCGCCATCTCCCGCAGCTGGGCGCCCGGCGCGGAGTGCAGGACGGTAGTGGGCGCCATCACCACCCGGCGCAGAGAATCGGGCCGGGGGTCGTGATAGCGGCTGACCAGCCGTTCGATATCCGCCATATAGCCGTCGAAGGTTTCCGGACGCAGCGCCACAGGCAGATCCTGTTCCACCGCCCGACCCTGGGTCGCCCCACCCCGGCACAGAACGATGCGCATCCCCAGCGCTTCCCCTTCGCTGAAGACAATCTCCGAGGTATCGAAAGGCATATCCGGCCAGTACAGGTAGTTGTGATCCGCCACGCTGGCGCAGCCCGAGCGCAGAAGCTCCACCAGGCCGATGCGCACCGCCAGACGAAAGGTATGTTCATCGAAAGCCGCGCGAAAGCGGTACGGCGTAGCGCTCAGCCAGGCCGTCAGGCTCTGGTTCAGCCCCTGCGGCTCGCCCTTCAGCAGCGACTGAAAAAGATGGTGGTGCGTGTTCACCCATGCCGGATAGATCACGCAGTCGCGGGCATCGATCTGTCGCTCTTCCGGCAGCGGCGTCAGGCTGCCGATGGCGGCAATCTTGCCGTCGCGGATGCGAATATCCGGCCCGGCCAGCCGCGCCGCCTCTCCGGGCAGACCGCTGAGGATGGCATGGGCATTTTTAATCATTAATGACATGGCGTCGCTCCTCAGGGTTTAACCTGCATGGCCTGAACAAATTCGGTGGTGTAGGCCTGTTTCCAGTCGGTGGCCGCCGCCAGCAGACCGGCGCTGACCATAAAGTCGCGGGTCTTCTGCCAGCGCGCGTCGGTCATCGTCCCCCAGCCCTGGCTGGCGGCATCCCCGCCGTCGATCAGGTGATGCTCACGGATCTGGGTCACGCCCCAGGCGAGCAGATCGTCGGTCATTTTCGGATTGTCCTGCTTAATCAGCGCATTTCCCGGCGCCGGATCCTTGAGATAGCTCACCCAACCCTCCATTGAGGCGCGGACGAACTTCGCCATCGCCGCTTTCCGCTCGGCGATGGTGTCCGGGCGGGCGATAAGGATGCCGCCATACGGGGGATAGCCGTGCTCGGAAAAGAGGAAGAAGTTCGCCTTCACCCCGGCCTTCTGCACCTGGAACACCTCGGAGCTGACATAGGCCTGCTGGGCGACAGCGTCATCGACGACAAAGGGTTGAATATTGAAGGTATAGGGGCGAACCTGAGCGTCGCTCAGCTGGTATTGCGCCTTCAGCCACGGCCACCACGTCGCCTGACCGGAGCTGGAGACCAGAAGCGTTTTGTCTTTCAGCCCCTGCAGGGAGGTGACATCGGCGTGGGTCAGCAGCCCCTGGGGATCGTACTGAAAGGGCGCGGCAATGGCCTTTGCCTGGAAGCCGCGCTGAATGCCTTCCAGCAGTTGCAGATCGTAGCCGATGATCACATCGGCCCGCTTCGACAACAGCAACTGCATGCCGTTGACCTGGGGGCCACCGGAGCGGATCTCGACGTCGAGACCATATTTTTTGTACAGCCCAGTGGCCTGAGCCTGATAATAACCCCCCTGCTCCGCCTGAGCGTACCAGGAGGTCAGCAGAACGATTTTCTCCTCGGCCTGAACGGCCAGCGAGACACCGCCGAGAGCCATCAGGCCCAGCCAGCGAAAGCCCCGGGGAAGGCATGCACGACTTTTCATTATCCCTCTCCTCTTCATGCCGGGAGAGGGGCGAGCAAACCACGGCTCAGCCTCCCATCCCGGTCAACATTGAACCGCGACATGGTGACTGAGCAATGTCCCGTATGGATAACCCGTACTGACCGCTTCTACTCACACTCAGCTATACAAAAACAATGCCAGATTTGATTGTCCCGCGAGCAGCCGCGATAAATCGCCTGCGCCGCCGCCCACGGGCATGCAACCTTTGATTCATGCACACCAAAAACGCACCATTATGGTGCACTAATGAATGATTTTAGTGCCTGCCCGGTCGCTCACAGCTGACTGAAGAGCATCTCCAGCTGGTTCAACATCATCGAGGCGGCGAGGGAAAGCTGGCGGGCGGGCGAGACGCACAGCGCCAGCGTGAAAGGCTTAAGCTGCGGATCGGTTAGCGGTACAAACGCCAGCTGGCCTGACTCGATCTCATCGAGAATATCCAGCCGGCACAGGATGCCAATGCCCATCTGCTCTTTGATCAGGGTGCGGATCATGTGAATGTTATTCGACACCGCCACCTCCTTCACCTCGTTGCCGCTGATGTTCACCAGCGCCTCCACCGGCTCGCTGATCATCAACGGGGCGGACGGCAGGATAAACGGGTAGTCGATGCACTGACTAAAGCGCACCGCGCTGCGGCTGGCCAGCGGATGGCCGGTCGGCACCACGATACCCATATTCATCTCGGCAAACGCCCGCACCTGCAGTTCGCGGGAGGTCTGGGGATTGAGCATGATGCCGAAATCCGCCTCGCCGGAGATCAGCGCCTGCTGAATGTGGATATTGTTGATGGTGGTCAATGTAAAAGAGATGTTGGGATAATGTTTATGCACCTCTTTGAGCATCGTCGAAAAAAAATGCCGGTTAATGGCATCGATGGTAGCGATACGCACATGCCCCCGCCGCAACCCGCGCAGGTCATCCAGCTGTTCGCAGACCCGGGTAAAGTCCTTTTTCCAGTTATTGGCCGCGTGCAGGAGTAGCTCCCCGGCGGCGGTCAGCCGCAGCCCGGTGGGATGGCGCTCGAAGAGCGGCATCGCCAGCTCCTGTTCCACGCGCAAAATCTGACGGTCGATGGAAGACGCCGACACATGCAACGCCTCTGACGCTTTACGAAACGATCCCTGACGGGCCACTTCGGTGAAATAGAGCAGAAATCGGGAGAAGGCAAACATGGTTTGGGTGCTCTCTTTTTTGCAACGGGTTGTGCGAATCAAAGCTCTGGACGCAACAGTTTTATCACAATACCGTAGCATTCATAGCGGAGAAACGATCGTTTCAGCCATTTTTTGCACGCCGGACAGTTTACCGCGAAGGGGAGTTATCTCTTCGCCGACCCTGGCCGCCCTGCAGACAGCGGAATGAGGGAGAGTAAACGGTAATGCACAGCCACGATCTTATTTCGGTCTCGGTCGGGGAAATACGCCCCAACGGACAGGGAAATCTATCATTAATATTGCAGGCGGCGGCCGGGGAAATATTACCGGCCTACTCTGCCGGGGCGCATATCGATATTATTATTCCCGGCGTTGGCCCCCGGCAGTATTCCCTGTGCGGCACGCCTGACCGCAGTAATACTTATGAAATTTGCGTCAGGCTGACTGACACCTCCACCGGCGGCTCACGCTATATGCACCAGCAGCTCAAAGCCGGCGATCGGCTCGCCATTTCGCCTCCGCGCAACCATTTTCCCCTGCCGCAGGCCGGGCGCTACCTGCTGTTTGCCGGCGGTATCGGCATCACGCCTTTGCTGGCGATGGCCGAAGCGATTGCCGCCAGAAAGGGGGGGCTGGAGCTGCATTATTATGTCGCCAGCGCGCGCCAGACGGCCTTCTCCCCGCGCCTGACCCAGCTGGCTGCGGGCGGCACGGTGGCGATCCACTGTAGCGAGGAAGGCGCGTCGTTTCGCCAGCGGATCCCCGCCTGCTTAACCACACCCGATCCTGATACCGCAGTGGTCGCCTGCGGCCCGGAGGGTTTTATTCAGCGACTGCAGTCGGTCATGGAGGAATATCGCTGGTCGCCGTCGCAATTCGTCTTCGAGCGTTTTACTCCCGCGGCGGAAAATAATACTGCGGCGAAAAATGCGTTTTATATTGAACTGGCCTCCAGCGGGCAGCGCCTGCAGGTCGCCGCGGATCAAACCATTGCTCAGGTATTACAGCACGCCGGGGTGGAGGTAATGCTCTCCTGCGAACAGGGAATGTGCGGCTCCTGTATTACCGGGGTCCTCGACGGGATCCCCGAACACCGGGACAGCGTGCTGACGGCGGAAGAGAAAGCTGGCAACGACCAGATCACGCTCTGCTGTTCGCGGGCGAAATCCCCGGTTCTGGTTTTGGATCTGTGAGGAGACTGACGATGACGTTCCCCTCCTCTTCCGCACCGCTCGCCGGGATCAGCCGCGCCCGACTCCCGGCCTGGGCGCTGCCCGACGGCTGGCCGACGCAGGCCAACGGTGAACCGCTGCTGGCGGACCTGGCCTTTCGCGACGGCCGGATTGCCGCATTGACCCCGACCGACCAGCCGACTCCCGGCCTGTGGGACCTGGCGGGGGCCCTGACGCTCCCCGGCCTGGTGGAACCTCATGCCCATCTGGACAAGACCTTTACCATTGAACGCTGCCGTCCGGCGCAGGCCGGGCTGCTGGCGGCGATCCACGCCATGCACGAGGATCGCCAGCACTGGACCAGGGCGGATATTCAACGTCGGGCGTCCGCCGCGCTGGCCCGGGCGGCAGCAAATGGTGTGACCTATTTGCGTAGCCATATCGACTGGTTTACCGCCGACGCACCGGACGCCTGGCAGGAGATCGCCCGCCTCGATACCGTCGGCATCACCCTGGAGCGGGTGGCGCTGGTCCCGCTGACCCTGTTTCGCGATCCGGCGGACGCCGGGGCCATTGCCCGAACGGTCGCCACCAGCGGGGAGGGCTGCCTGCTGGGCGGCTTCATCCACTCCTCCAACTGGGACGCCGCCGCCATGGCAAACCTGCTGGATAGCGCGGCCCGCTGGGAGCTGGATCTGGATTTGCATATTGATGAGGAGCTCAGCGAAGTGTCTCAGGGGCTGACCTGGCTGGCGGACCATCTCTCCCGCCACCCTTTTCCCGGGCATATCTGCTGCAGCCACGGCTGCGCGCCGGGCGCCGGCCGCGGCCCACCGGGGAGGTCGCTGA
>OBUN01000063.1_pt1 | contig 53122 bp, 66 predicted proteins | sample 1475851 | NCBI WGS metagenome assembly OBUN01 (sample SAMEA2579932, study PRJEB22360) | human gut metagenome | reverse complement strand
CGTCATAGATTTTTTTATCTAGCCCAGCCATCGTCAGACCGTCTTTACCTGTTCTGCGAATTGCGGTATAAAATTCATCCATGTTGTCGGAGTAGTTGATAACTTTCAGCTTTTCACCCACTCGTACCGGCATACCTGTCTTATCTTTTCCAAGGTTTCCCTCGCGGTAGATATTAACCACATGACGTTTGAGTGAGTAATCATTGTTCAATTCTGTGACAAATTCCAACTCTGCGCCGAAGCTATTAGCAACCGAATAGAGCCGCGCCAGAATCGTGTCCGTTCCGCTCCACTCTAACTTGATTGACTTATCAGCTACTTCGTTGATTCCAATCTCAAACGAATGTTCAGGATCATAGTAATCGATGTACTGCTTAATGGTCATAGCGTTGGCTGGCTTATGCGGGCCACGCTTTTCCTTATTGGCTTCCAAACTCAATGAGTAAGCTGTTAACTCAATCTTATAACCTGTTTTCTTGACGCTGTTAATATTCAGCCAAAAATCCTTGTCTTTAAACCGAAAAGCTAGCTTTTGTCCGCTTTGAGCAACCATTTTTTTGGAATGATAAGTCAGCACAAGGACGCTACAAGCGCCTTTTAAAAACTGCGTTAGATTGGCGGAGTTATATTTGATACCACTCTTATTATCAAAAAAACCGACATTATGGCTGTCGGTTGTATCACGAATGGCGATTCGTACATTTCTTTTACTCAAATCCAAGCCTCCTCAATCTCTGCTCGTGCGCTCTCTACTTCCGCAAAGCTCGACACAAGCAACTGTACTTTTGTTTTGCCGGGCGGCACTTTAAAGTAGTCTGTTCCCAATATTTCGTCATCAGGCGCTAACAAGTTATTGACATACAAGCGACCTTTTTCTTCTGGGTTCATTTCTCCTGTGGCGTCAATAAAGAGCTCTGCCCCTGTCGGGTAGCGATTGGGTACATCGCGCCAAAATGGCACGTTTAATTTGTAAAAGGAAAAGTCATTCAGGTAATGATGAGTGACCAGTGAAGGAATGCTGGAGTTACCCCCTTTATATTGCCCAACAAAGAACTGCACTTTAGCAGCCCGCTTATCCTTAATTCTTGATTCAAAGAAAGAATGATAGCCACCATACCAGAAATAGGTGACTTTATCCCCTTGTTTGCGCAAGTCAAACATGTTCCGATCCTGGTCTCGACCTTCCGAACTATATGGATTATCTCTTACCCAAACGCTCGGTGTGAATTCGATAGATTTGACAACTCGACTACCGCCAGCACCATCACCCATAAGAAAGGCAACGAGCGCCCTGTTGCGTGCCCGTTCGCTTTTCTCGATTGCCATGCCGGCAATTAAGTGATTATCACTATCCACCACTGACAAGCACCAAGCACCTGTCTGACTGACTAAGCCTGTTTCAAACCAAGCACGAGCCCAGATATACCAGTCTTTCGCTTGTTCAGACAACTTCAATTCCTTAACCGCTCCAAAATACGCCCCATTAACTGTATTTGTAAAGTTCGCCGGCAGCAATCCCAAACGCCCACCAAAACTAGAATCAGCAGACATTTTCATGACCACCTTCTTATTTTGATTTTCGTAGAAAATAGTGCCGTCTGTCCAATTCTTAAAATCCCCTTTGCCGTTTGCGGCCAAGAGGACGTTTTTCTTTTCTTCAACCAAATCTGTTTCTTCAATTTTCCCAAACTGCATAGCGCCGTATTGGCTGACAATGCCAACATAGCCCGATTCATGTTTGAGCTTGATTCGGTAATTGACCGGGATTTCTGCGCTACCATTATTTATAATTTCAGCTTCTAACACACCTTGCGCATTCTTCTTAAACTCAAAATACTTCGAATTCTTAGCGTGTGCTAGACCGTCTGAAATAACAAAAGTAATAGTACCTTTGCCATTATTACGCACAAGCGCTTCAAAACTCATTGTACCGGTTGGAATAGCATAAAACACTTTTTCGGGTGCTCTACTAAACTTCAACTCTTTGGGCTCTTCGGTATTGAGCGCTTTCTGCAATTCGTCGTATTCCTCAAAGGTTCCTGTCTTGTTATAAAATGGGAGAGGGATTTTTTTGACCCCTTTTCTGGTAAATAAAAATCCTGAACCGTCCGAGGTTGAATAGTCGCCAAATTGCGGATCAAAATCTGCACCATCAAAAAGTGTGAAGCCTTTTGCGACGGTAATATATTTTGTTAATTCAATTCCACCATAAAATACTTTCTCCAAAAGCTACCACCCCTTTCCGTCTACTGCTCTTAAAATCGCTTCGCGCTTTGCCTGTTCTTCCGCTAAAGGTTGAGCGTATAGTCTAGCAACCTCTTGCCTATCAGTTTGCACAGCCACCAGCGTTGGTCTTTTAGCCATTTCTTTGATAGTGTCCAGCGCACGATCTAGCAGGTCATCGCTTTCTCTATCTTTGAAGTATTGAATTAATTCCAAAATCATACTTTTTAATTCCGGATTATTACTACTGTTAATTTCAATGCGTTGTTCAGATGACAACCTGCTCATTCGGCTTGTTAATTGAGCAATGCTTGTATCTTCAAATCCTATCCCGTTCGCATATTGAGGGAACAACCTCTTCGTTTTATTGGCAGGCAAGACTTTAGACCCACGAGGCAGAGGCAAAAGCACATTGCGCCCTTCGGGAATAAAGCTTTCGCCGGTCGGCAAGGTAACTAATTCACGATATAGCGCCCCTTTCTGGTCGTTGACCATTGCTAGACCGCCGGGGTGATAGTTAGTTCCTTTAGCGTGATTGTGATGTTTGGTAAAGATATTGACCGTCTTATCAGCCAAGCTCCCCATCCAACCTAAAATGCCTCTAATAACTCCCGAAGCGTTATCAACAGCGTTGATGTGAACAGTTTTACCGTGTACGCTATTGATTTGACTTTTGGCAGAACTGGTTGGGCCACCCGTTAAATCTTTTGCATTAACCAAGGCGGGCGCTAATTGCTTGACGCTGTTAATCTTTGATTGAGCCGACGAGGTCGGTCCGATTGTCTGGTCGCTGGCATGGACTTGCGCAGGCGCTAATTGTTTTACACCATCTATCAACGCTTGTGCTGCACTCGTAGCGACCTGCGTATTATTTTTAGCTTCTAAACTTGTAAGTTTATGCTCTGGGATTGTTCCCAACGTACTTAAAGCTAAATTCACCGCTTCCGTAGTATTGTTAGTTGCAACTAATTTCTTTTGCTCTGGTGTTAAAGAATTCCATCTTTCAAGCGTATCCTTAGCAACAGTTGCTTTTGTCGAAAAATCACTATTATCAGCAAGAAACTTCTTCACTTTTTCCGGAATACTATTCCAGATTTCAAGTTGGCTTTTAGACTCGTAAATAGCTCTCAAACCTTTGGCGTTTTGGAATAACAACTCCTTTTCTTTTGGTGTTGTGCTATCCCATTTACCTTGAGCGATTAAAGCGTCGGCAATTTGAGCTCTAGCATTGGATTTGATATTGGCGTTCTTCAACACAAACTCCATATTCTTCCAGCCATCTTTTGCGGTCAGCGCTTTTGCAATTTCTTCTGGCGCATTGGTCTTGACTTCCCCTGTTTTAGGGTCTAAAACAAGTGCATTCCATTGGTCGGTCGCATTTTTTGCATCTTGTGACATTTTAGCCGTGTAATTACCAATCATAGCCGCAGCTGTTGATTGTTTACCCGCAGAAGCTGTAGCCTTGTTCGCCAAATCTTCAAAGCTCAATCCATATTCACTTAAGATTTTCTTGGCTTCTTCGGTATATTTAACTAAGCCTCCAGATTTAGCTTGGTGCATTTGAGCAACTTTTGCTAAAGCTTCACCAAATTTGCTCATAGTCGCTTCATGTTGCGCTTCTAGAGTAGCCATTTTGGTATTGTATTCTTCGCGATCAATAACACCGCCATCTAGCAACTTCTTAAGATCAGTTTTTTGTTTCTTGTAAAGCGTTTGCTCTTCTGTCATAGCCTGTTTTAAATTTGCGAATCGGTCTTCTAATTGACCTTTCGTCATATTTGCCACATCGCCATTGAAAGTTCTCAGAATCGCTTTTTCTTTTTCTTTGCCCAACCCCAATACGCGTACTCTTGCTTCAGCTAATTGCCTTACGTTCGATTCCACGATTTGTTTCTCGGTATCAGTCAACTGTTTTACATTGCCATTATGACGGGAGTAAATTTCTGAAATTTGTTGCGTCATCGTTTCGGCGTTTTTTACAATTTGTTCATTGTTCTTTTTAGCTTTTTCAATTTTATCTGGAGAGATACCGTATTTTTGAGCTACTTTCTCTAACTCTTTATTGTAACTTTCTGCACCATGCTTGATTTCATCAAGCATGCTAGTGACAGCTTTTTTTACATTTTCAGTAGACTTAGTCGCTCCTGTTTCAAAATTCGTCATCGAATTTTTGGCTTCATACATTTTGCTATTAAAGGCTTCTAGTTGACTTGTTACATCTCCAGATAACTTCGTACCAAATTTTTCCGCTTTTGTCCTAGCACTATCTTGTGCATTAGCAAGTAAGACCAATCCGCCTGCTAATCCTGCAGTTCCTAAAGCCAATCCTAAAGGAGAAGCAATTGAAGATAATCCGCCTAATGCTCCGCTTAAGGTCTTTGTGCCAGCAGTTGCGCCAGCGGTTGCATTTTCTAATTCAGTTACACCAGATTTTGCAGCTAACAAATTCCGTAACTCACGTACTGCCCAACCTAGACCTTTGGACGCAAGCCCAGCTCCTTTTGAAAGGGAACCCAACACATTCGCCCCTTTACCGAGAATAGATATAGCGGGTCCTGCAGCGGTAGCAATCAACCCCCACTTAATAATGTTTTGTTGTTGCTCTTTGTCTAAAGAATTAAAATTCTCCGCCATTTTAGAGAGCATTTGCAAATAAGGTTCGCCGGCTTTTACTCCGTTTCTGATTGCATCAAGCAAAGGACCACCAAACTTAATTGCTGTCTCTGTCAATTCATTTTTTAAGATTTTGAGTTTTGACGCTGTTGTCTCATAGCGTTTGTTCGCTTCGTTTGTTAAAGCTGTATTTTCATTAAAAGCCTTATTCCCACGAGCTATAGCGTTTTTAAATAAGTCTTGAGCATTTGCAGCACGCAAGAGCGAGTCTCTCAAGCGCACTTCTTTTATGCCCATTTCGTTTAGCATTTCAATAGCAGAACTACCATGTTTTTCTGCGTCGCCCAACCCTTGAATGAATTTCCCAATTGCGCCGATAGCGTCTGTTTCAAAGGCGTGTTTGAATTCTTGGGCAGACATACCGGCTATTTTACCGAAGTTCTCAAGGTTGCTAGAAGCTTTTAGAATGCCGGCCATTTCGGTAGTTGTCATGCCGATAGAATCGGCTAAGTTTTTAAAACCTTTTGAATTATTGGAAGCCATTAATTCTAATTCTCTTCTGGTCATGCCAGTTTTAGAACTTAATGCTTCCATTTGGTTTAAACCAGTCTTTGCCGCAACCTGCATATTGACCATGACTTTAGAGATTGCTGAACCACCCATTTCAGCTTCGACACCGACAGAAGACAGAGCGGTTGCTAATCCTAAAATATCACCGTGAGTCAATCCGATTTGAGTACCAGCACCGGCCAAACGTAAAGCCATCTCTGTTATTTCGGATTCTGTTGTAGCAAAGTTATTACCCAAATCAACAATGGCAGAACCAAGATTGCTAAATTGATTTTGCGGGAGTTTAGTTATGTTTGCCAATCGTGCGAGAGAAGTCGCAGCTTGTTCAGCAGACATGTTCGTAGATTCGCCCATGTCAATCATAGTCTTTGTAAAGCTAACGACATTTTCGGTCTTAATGCCTAATTGCCCAGCAGCTTCTGCTACTGCTGCGATTTGTTGGTGGCTGGCTGGTAGTTTAGTAGCCAATCCGCGGAGTCCGTTTTCCAAGTCTTGGTAAGAATAAGTCACTCTACCGTTTGAATCAACTACTTCTTCATTTGTCTTTTTGACTCCGGCAAAAGCACTTTCCCAAGAGATGGCAGCTTTTATAACTGCTCCTGCTCCAGCTGCTATGGGGACTGTTACGCCACGAGTGAGTGCAGAGCCTACACCACCCAAAGAACGACTAACACTTTGCATTTTGTTACCAAAGTCTATTGCAGCATTTCCAAATCGATTGAAAACACTTAACTCACGCCCTAAGGCGTTGTACTTTCCTTGCAATTCAACAACTCGGGCCGCCGTTGCAGTCATTTCAGAACGTGCACCTAGTAACGCACCTTTTTGGGCTTCTGTCGCATTGTTGACATCGCCGATTTCTGCTTTTAATTGATTGTATTTATCGCTTTGTCTAGCTAATAATTTTTGATAATTCGTCAAAGACTGCCCAGTTTGGTCATAAAGCAGTCTCATTTTATTTAGCTTATCCCCTTTTGTTTTAAAACTATTCTCAACGCTTCTCAAAGAATTGTCCAAACCTTTTAAATAGGTCTTTAAGTTCTTTGTATTCGTCATAAAGGGGGCTATATCAAGAGTTGCGGTTGCAACCAAATCTCCGATATTACTTGCCATCCAATTTCCTTTCTAGCCAAAAAGAAACGGAAAGGCTTTATCAAGTGTGGTTTCTATTACTTCTTCTTTTCTTTCTGGCGCTTGTTTTTCTAATGCTTCAACCATTAACTCGAAATCTGATAGTTGCAGCTTTTTTATATCCAGAATTGTATAGCCGTTTCTTAGCAACGACTGAATCCACAACAAGAGATTCTCTCTCGCTTCTTCTGGAGTTATTGCTCCTTTTTTTCATCACCTTCGGATTCCTCGTCCGATTTTTCTTTTTTTCCACCAAGAGCTTCTAAATAAAGTTCATTAAGCGTATCTAAAACAGACATATCAGCTTGTTTTAAATCTTCAACAGTAAATTGTTTGCGGTACATATCAACAAACATCTGCAAATAAGCTTCATTCATTTTACGGTGCTTGATTGGATTGATTACATCTTTCTCATCACCGTAAAGAGCGGTTTGGCGCACTTGGTGTTCAATTGCCAACAAATTGTCCTCGACGCTAATAAAGTCTTTTTTAAATTCTTTTTCGACTCCGCCTTTTTTTAGTTTAATTTCAAACATATTTACTCCTTTTCTAAAAAACAAAGAAAAGAAGCTAGGAAAAACCTAGCCCCTTGTTATGCAGTCGGGAACACCATCTTTTTAAATTCGTTGAAATCAAAATCAGTGGCATCTTCGCGACCAATATACAAAATATCTCCGCTTTCATCATCCCCACGGGCTACAAAATTACCTTTCGTTGTGTCTGGAGTTGGATCTGGAGCTCCTTCTTTGGTTTTCATATCCATTCCTGGAACTGTGAATTTACCTTTTAGCAAACCTACCCAGATAGCTTTTCCATCTTCTGTACTTGTGCGGAACATGCAGGCGATGTCGTTAGGAGTAAGATTTTTGTTGTATTTTTCAACGCCTTTCGTTGTTTCGATACCATAAAAATCTTTGCGAGCAGCAGAATTCAAATCCAAAACTTCGATTTCAAGCGTTGTTTCTGTAATGCCGCCAGATAAGACAACATAAGGACCATCATCTGCCATAATTGTTTGTAGTTCGTTTGTGATTTCAAGTTTTGCAGATTTCATACCCGGCAACTTTTTAGTTGTGGGAACTTTGTTTTCAGCGGTAACAATACCATACTCAAAATCACGTAAGCCAAATTTTACTTTACCCATTTATTTTTACTCTCTTTCTTTTTTCCAATCAAAAAAGCGATATTTTCTTATATTTGTTAATAAGTTGATATCGCCATCTCTATATCGTGGTTTTTCATTTGCTGTATAGCGTTCAAAACCATTTCTTTTTAATATTTCATCCATCTTATGCGCTACTTGTTCTGATTGTGCACCCGTTTGACACCAAAAGTTGATAGTAACTCTATATTCAGTTGCGCAATTGTCATCATCCGCATAAATAACAGGAACTTCATAATTTGGATTTATTCTAACAAAAGGAGCTAGATTCGGTTTAATGATATTAACCGGGTTTTCAGGTATAGCATAAGTAAAAATACCCTGCTTATATCCATTTCCGAATTCTCCCCCCCGAATTGTATCCAGAAGTTTATTGAATTCTTTATCACCGCTAAGCAATTTGTAAACCGTTGCTTCAATTGTCATAAATTCAATCCCTCCCTTATTTTTTTAGCGTAGATTTCTTTTGCGACAGGTGTCATTTGGTTGATAGTCTTTTCTTTGAAGTCCTGTGGAGCCTGATAAACCGTCCCGGCATCCGGAAAGTGTGCGCGCCATCCGGCTCGACGACCATAACCAATGTCTTTTGAAATAATCCCATGACTCGCACCTTTAAAGCCGCTTACCGCAGTATCTTCTTCTAGCACTCCGCTGTCTTCGGGAGTGTTCATTGACAGCTGCTTTCGGAACTCTTCTGCCGCTTCTGTTACTGCAGCTTTCGCTACTGTCGGAACACGTACTTGTAGTCTGGTTAGGTTGCCTAAAATTTCATCTAATCCTTTTGTCATGATACACGTTCCCCTTTTATCATGATGATATCTTTAGAAGCATAATCAACCTCAATCTCCGTGATTTTATATTCAAAACCATTAAAATTGACATACATAGAGTTGTCGAAAGGAGGTTTTGGCATGTAACGAACCAAAAACACTTTTATATCTTTGAAAGATTCGAGAGGTTTTTGTCCGTTTTGCGCCAATTCTCCTACATATGTTTTCCCGCCTGCTTTAAAATCCTTTACAGAAGTTCGTTGCACTTCTGCCCAGCAAGTCAAAACATCAACTTTTAATGAATCAATTACTTCTCCGTCTTCATTTTGCCCGCCTATTTTTTTGAATATAGTAATGCGCGTATTCATTTTGCGAGTAATCACTGTCTATCACCTCGTAATCGCAATTGATGGATGATGTTTAAAACACCGTTAGCCAGCGGATACCGTTCAGTATCTGCTGACAGTCCGCGATGTTCATATTCTTCTTTGACTTGTTTCATAACAGCCAAATCAAATTTTGCGTTCCCTTTAAAACTTTCAGAGGTACTATCTTCTTCTATAGCAAAGCAAATCTCTTCTATAACCGATTCAATCATTGATTCTAGAAGTGAATCTTCAAAATCGTAATCGATTTTACAATAGAGCTTCACCTTATCTAAGTAGTCTTTAGAAACTGCCATAGACACCTCCTATCAGACTACCAAAGCTAATAGCTCTGGTTTCGTCATGCTTGGATTGTAACTAATGCCTTTGCTATCTAAATAAGCCATTATTTCTTGCTTTGTGCTAGCGTTTGTTGGTTTCGCCACCTTACCAGTGGCAGCCTTAGGGTGCAGGCGTAAACGTTACAAAGTAACCTGCTTTTGCATCAGCCTTCTTCACATCAAAGCGCATAACCGCTTGTAGGTATTGACCGTAGATGTCATTTTCAGTCCAACGCAAACCGATTTCTAAACGGTCTACAAAGAGCACGCCGCGGGCTGAATCTCCCACGAAGGCTTTAGCTTCAGTAGCATTTCCAAGAGCTTCATCGGCAAGAACATTGATTGTTTTACCGAGTGCGACTTTTCCGGTCGGTGACACAATGGAGTCTTGCAACAAGTAACGTCCATTTTTGTCTTTCAAAGTGTCAAGGATATTGTAAAAGCTTTGGCTAGCTTCAAACGACACTTGATAAGCTGGATCAAGAGATACATTCAAGATTGCCTTCAATTCATCAAGGTTTGCAACTGTCTTAGCTTCAAAAGTTTTCAAAACTTCTGTAATAGCATAGTTAGTTGTGTTTACCTTGATTTCTCCAATTTGTTCGGAAACCAATGCCAAAAGGTCTACATCAGCGTCATCAATTGACTCTTGAGAGATTGGAATCGCACCACGGTAAGTTTGTACTTCCCATTGAATATTTTCGAATTCTGGCTTAGCAAGCGCTGGGTTCTTTTCCAATTCAGCAACGCTGTGCATACGAGATGTTGCTTTCTTAAGGATTGGATATTTACCAGAACCTTTATTTGTTTTGTGGATTGTTGTAAATTGTTTTAAGTCAACAACGGTCTTCACTTCACGAAGTGGGGTTGTAACTAGTTCTTCGCTTGTTACTGGTTTTGTATTTGTTTTCAACACACCGTCCGTTTTTGGTACAATATCGTTCAACGGAATCAGCACTTCATCGCGAGTTTCACCAAAACGCAATCCTTCGTGTGCCACAGCGCCCTTAGATTGTAAGAAAGCATTGACCTTATCACGATAAGTCAATTCTTCCGCTGGCACGTTTTGACCAGCTTTGCCTTCCGCACCGCCTGCGCTCAATGCTTCTTCAAACATTTTGAGGTCGGCTTTTGCGTTTTTTAATTCGTCTTTGCTGATTTCAATTTCCCCCTTAATAGAGCGCGCTTTTTCAAGATCGTCAGCATTTAACGCAGCCTTTACATCTGCAGTCTTCTGAGCAATTGAAGCTGTAATGCTTACAATAGTTGCTTTTAATTCTTTGATTTTTTCATCAAACATAGATTAGTTCTCCTTTTTGAGTATAAAAAATAGGACTTTATAGTCCTTGTAAAATTTCTTCTTTTTCGATTTCTCGCAGCATGTTTTGAATTTCCGACTTACGCTTGCTACGGGTAGCGTAAAAATCATCAATGACAGCTTGGGGTAACATACCATTGCCAAGACTTGCGACAGCTTCGACAGTATCAAAAGCCATGATTTCATCGGCGAAGCCATTCGATACAGCGTCATCTGCACTCATATAAGTCTCATTTCTCATGAGGTTTATTAACGCCTCTTCATCAAGACCCGTTTTCGCTTTATAAGCATTAATGATTGCCTTATCGCTAGCTTTCAATGCGTTTGCCGCCTTTTCTAAATCGTCACTATTTCCTGACACCCAATTCAGCAACGCTTTATGAATCATGATTTGAGCAGTTGGACTAATCACTACTTTATCCGCCCCCATAATAGCAACGCTAGCAGCACTAGCCGCCATTCCGGTTACTTCGGCAGTTACATGACCTTGGTAACTCTTTAAAGCAGTATAGATTTCACTACCAACCGTTACCAACCCGCCATTGGAATTGACTTCCAAAATAATGTCACTTCCGTTTTCTGGTAAAGCGTCTGTAATGCTTTTTGCACTAACAGCTTCAAGCCCCCAATAGTCATAAGCCTCCTGACTGTTGTTAGGAATCAACGGACCTTTAAGTTTGATTCTCTTTGCCATTTACCTCACCCCCTTTCCGTGCTACACCATTTTGATTTTGATACTCTTCTTTCTTATCCAAGAAAACATAGTTCAAGCTAGATTGATAGCGATCCATATTAGGGTCACTTGATTTTTGTTTACCAAGCTCAATCAATCCTTCGTTTGGTGTTAAAATTTGGTTATTCACTAATTTGACAATTTCATCAACGTTTCGTCCGGTTACGCTTCGAGTGTCAAACTCAACATGATAAAGACGTCTGTCTTTATCGCTTAACGTTTTAAGCCCTATTTCGCTTGTTATAGCGTCAAAATAAAATGGCAAGTCATTTGTAACGTAATCTTCTGTAAGTTGCGCTACGGACTGATTTGGGCTATTTACACCTAGTTTATAGCTAGGGACTCTCAATGCTTTTGCAATTTGCGCAGTAGAGAAATTGTTGGATGTAATTAGTTGCAAAACATTCGTATCAATTTCGAGCGGCGTGTATGTCTGTGTGCTATCAAACACTAGCGGGCTACCACCAGTAGAACCCTCTCTCATTTTCTCAAAGTCCATACGGGCTTTCTTCCTAGCTTCTCCGTTTAATTGAGAACCAGTTAGTGTTAAAATCCCACTTGAAAAACCGTCTTTAAAAAATCGAATCAAGGTACTGATACCGCCGTCTTGTAATGTAATTTCATCAGCCAATGACAATAGCGGAGAGCGTCCTAGAATAGTATCATGGCTAAAGAACTTCCAATGTACGACATCATCAGACCTGCACTTAACTTCTTTACCGGTCAATCTATCAATAAACGTGTAGATAATCTCGTGACTATTAGTCTCTTCAACACCCGTTTCTGACGGCCTATAAAACTGGAACTGCAGAGCCTTGCCAGTTCTTGGGTCACGCAATATTCGAGAGTAAGCATTCCCTGTCAATATTGCATTAACAGCCATTGCGAATTTCCAAGTTCGAGCCGAAGCGTTCCCTGTTGACTTCACATTCAAAAGATAATTCAATTCCTCGTCTCGGATGATATCACCGTTAATATCTTTTTTTATCAACGGGAAACGTGCAATATCTCCAGCTATAATGGATGTAGCGGTTAAAATGTCGCTGTTTTTCAAGGCTGAAATTCCTAAATATCGCGGAGCATCATTTCCGGATAACACAGAAGTAACATAATCATCATAGGATACCTTGGATGAATCTAACGATTGAAAAAAACTCATATTCTTTTTTCACCCCCTTTCTATTGAGTGCACTATTTTGTTTTATCAATATACACGGCCAACATAAATAACATTAAGCCAGTAATCATGTAACCGCAAATTTCACTCAATAAAAATGCTCCATATCCTATATTTAACATAGCCAACAACAATAAAAATGTGTGTATATTATTTAAAAACTTTTTCCACATCAGAACATGCTCTCGCTTTCCATTATTTTTTCACTTGTCCAATATCCTGTACCGTCAAAAGGCTCTAGATAGCATATGGCATAAGCATTCAACCCAGCATCTGCTGGGTCAATTTTGTTACTATTCTTATTCTTGTCAATCCGCATACCGTTGTTATCCGTTTTTATGAAGGCATTATTAAACGCCATTGTCAATAGCGGATTACCTGAATGCTTGATTTTGCCCAACTTCACATCATCTCTAAATTGTTTGGTTGGCATATTCAAAAGCATAGTTGTTTGTGACACTTGAACTAAAGGCCATTCTGGATGTCGTTTTTCAATCATAGCCAGTAAACTTCCAAACTGATAAGGATCATAACAGATAGCCTGTACTTCCCAATCGTTTTCGTAAATCATTTCTTCCATTTTTTCGAGAACCCTTTCATCATCAATCACCCCGCTTTCAAGTGTTGTAATCTCGCAATAGCCCATTCTTTCTAAATCGGTGTAAGATACCCCATCTCTCTTTTCTTTAGCCGCTAAACCATACTTAGTGGCCACGAAAGAAAAATTATCTATATACCAATAATCATCCATCTGTGCGAAAGGTGTGATCGAAAACAAGTCGCTTACACGACCGACGTCTACGCCAAGCCATACACGTCTCTTTTTTGTGTCTGGTTTATCAGTTTTCGCTTCATCCCATGTTTGTTTATCTATATAAGACTCCTCGCTTGATTGCCGCCACATGTTGAAGTTCTTGACGAGTACTTTATTCAAGCCTCCTGTTTCAAGAGCTGTTTTATATCTATCACGGAGATAGTTTGTGATTTTTTCTCTAAGAGCTTCAACCTCTAGAATCGGATTTGATTTTATCCAACTCTCTTCTTCCTTGATTTCATCCACGTTTTCTTGTTCTGCAATAAACGCAAAGTAAGAATCGTCCTCAATCTCTTCATCAAGGATTCTACTAGCATACTGATATTCAACAGTGTGCATTGGTACATTTAAATCAAGCCCTGCTGTAGATATAATCAAGATAAGAGGGTTATCAAGCTGCCCCTGCCCTGATGCGAGTAGCTCTAACATCTCATCTGTTTTACTAGCTGCGTACTCATCTAGGACGCCTACATAAGGTTCAAATCCGTCCACAGCTCCGGTATCACGACTAAGCGCTCGGATGTAGGACTCATCCTTTTTATTGACAAGTTCATCCCGCATAACTTTGGTATTCTTACGAATGTCTGCATATTTATTTCTCAAGGCCTCCAATTGTTTCTTAGCCATTGTCCAAGCAATCTTAGCCTGCGTTCTATCATTGGCGGTACAAAACAATTGACGACTCAAAGCAGGATTCCGTCCAAATAAAAATTCATATAGTAGTACTCCAGCAATTAGAATCGTCTTCCCGTTTTTACGTGCAACAGAAACAATCGCTTTTCTAAAACGCCTGATTGATGTGTCAGCTTTCTTTCTCCACCCATAGAGGCTTGCGATGATGAATTTTTGAAATCTAGCCAATGGATAAGTTTCCCCTGTTTTGACATCTGGCAAAATTTCTAAAAAGTCAATAGCATTTTGCGCCTTATCAGGGATGTACGTAAAAGCAGAGTTTGGATTGTCAATCTTTTTGAGGTCATTTAAATGTCGCAGACAAGCCTTGATAACTTTTTTACTTGCTCTTATATGTCCGTCTACTATATCTTTAGCGTAGTAATACGCGACATCTTTAAACTCGTCACGTATCGTTGAATAATCGTAAGTTATTTAAACGACCTCCTTTCTTTACTCTAAAGCTATTGCATGACTATACTCTCCGTCTCCCCAAGCAAGAGCATTGCCTTTTAAAAGTTCTTCTAACTCAGCTTTTGAGATTCGAATATTTTCGCCACCCCACCATTTTTCGTGTAAGTCAATAATTTCTTCATCATTTTTCAAAACTTGTATCTCTGAATGGCTATCAAAATCGATTTTCGGAAATCGTTCATTTAGTGTCTTCATATATCACCCTCCAAACTTATCGAAAATACTCACTTTCTTTTCTTCTGTTTTTGGCACAAACATCTTCATTCGACTATCTACTGTCAAACCTAACTGAGAAGCGCTAGAGCGAATATTAGTAGTTGCTTTTTCCAAAGTTAGAATAAGCGGATTTGGAATCCGACCTTTGTCTTCATCAGATATCACATATCCTACCTTATCCAGTTCAGAAGAAACATCTCTATAAACCGCATACCAAACACAGTAGTTTTCCAAGACCACCCTATCCAAATTGCGTATAGGTAAGTTCCTAAGGTCTTTGATGATTCGTCTATATTCAGCTTTGGCATTTTTGCTTAGATAATCAGGAGGAGTTCTTTGGAGCATTGCTAATCCATCGGAAGCCTTCTCCTCAATTTCTTTTCTCTTTTCCCTTTCTTCTTTGGTTAAATGCTTTTTTGTAGCAGCTACCACTTTCATATTACGCCCCATGCTGTTACCTCCTTATCTAATTCTTTCTCTAATAGCTTTTGCATCGTTGCAGGCTTTACAAGAAGGCTGCAAATTATTCCAATCCAAACGCTTTGACCAATCTTTTTTTACTGGCACAATGTGGTCTACCATAGTGGCTTCTCCGCCACACATGGCGCAAACGTAATCGTTTTGGAGCAAAACCTGTTTGCTTGTCTTTCTCCAAATCGCGGAATTATAAAAACGTTTAGTTTCTTTATCGTATTTCCACCTCACCTTGTTATAGTCTTGATATTCTTCTTTTCGGCTATCATATTCAATTTGAACACGTCTCCCACCCACAATTGATAATTTCTTCGGTTTTCCCATATGCGTACATTCTCACAAACAAAAAACCGAGGCTATCCGCTCTCGGAAATTTGATAATAGTATTGGCGCCAAGGCTGCACAGACGCCAGCATACGAAATGGAGATACCTTCCTTTTTTGTTTTTATAGTACAGCCTTTTAAAAATAGGATTGGCAGGAATCGAACCTGCGCTTCTGACAAAAGCCAGCGTTACCACCTCAGTAACTTCAACCCCAACGCTTAGTTAAAACGTCTACTGCTAAGCCACACGCTCAACCTTTGTTGCGTGAGTTTTACTCAAACCTTAAGTTGCGAGGTTTTGAAACGCTTTTATTTTAGACGACAGAATGCGCAACCACCCTCGTCGAGGAAATCGTATTTAAAAGGTGTCTATCTAATTTATCAACGATACTATTTTACCCTACCAGATACGCTAGTCCCCCAAAAGTTTCTTAGCACTTTCTGGTTGGTTTCTCCCAAATAAATCCAACTCATCATCTTCGCTCTCAAATACTAATAAATTGCCATTTCTATAGCTTTCCGCAAACTCAAGTATTCCATTTTCGAGCAATCTATAAAATTCAGATTCTGTATAGCCTAAGTCCATATAGATTTCGATATCGCTTTTAATGTGTCGTTTACAATATTTTTCGATAATGATTTGTCGTTGGTAAGCGTCGCTGATAGCGTTGATGGCTTCTCTTATTTTATCCAGCTCTTGCTCTGCTGCCACCTTGCGCAAGACCATAGTCTCTGTTTGCCGGCTTGGCGACCCCGTAAAACTTCTAGGCTCAAACGAATAGGTTGTTGTGACTTTTGGAGAGTATGGCTCGCCAGCGATTCGCTGTAGTCTGCGGTATTGTGACAATTTCTTGTAAGCGGCTCTTTTCGTTTGGTTTCTGTTGATATTATTAAATAGACGCATTTGCACACTTGACCTCTTTTTGATATAATAATCTTGTCTTTTATTTATCTTTTGAGGTCAGCCGTGTGCTGGCTTTTTTGTTATCTGATACTATCTTGCTTTTTATGTTCCGCTCTCTCCCTTTCCTCAATCAGCCACTCCAGATTTTTTCTAGCTTTCTTCAAATCTTCCAATCCGTTTTTGTGTTGGAATCTCAACATGTACTTCATTGCGTTGCCCCAGTAAAAGCCCTCTACTGCAGACAAGTCGCCTGCAAAGTTCCGCACAACATCAATGGCTTCCAGACCATACTTGCCTTGATAATGACTGGGTTTATTGATGTTATCAAATTCATTTGGTCTATTCATTTTATTATCGTTTCTCCTGTAAATTTGTTTCTTTTAACTCCCATTTCATAGTATGGTTTTATCTCGCCGAATGTATAAAATGCGGTGTTGGAATATTCCCATTGGCTTTTACTATACGGATAACGTTTGGGTCTGTTTCTCATTATCCTACCTCTTTGGTTTCAACTTTCCAGCCGAGCTGTTCAGCCACTTTTTCAGCTTCTGCTTTGCTATCAAATTTTTGGGCGCAATCTCTATAGCCAGCCATGTTATCTAAAATAACGATTGCCCTTGCATCGTCCCAGCCTTCAAAGTAGCAGCGATTGCCGTCTGTAACGATGTATACCTTATCTTTCTCGACCTCGTAACCGTCAAGCCACGCGCGAGCGAAGATGTCTTGATTTCCGAAGTGCATTAACCAGATTTTCACCTTTAGCGGAGCATTCCTCTTGCTCATCGATTTTATCAAACTTTTTCTTTGCTTTTTGCATTCTTTGATGTATGCCGCCACAAACTGCGGAATGACTGGCTTTTCTGGACCTTTCCTAAATTTGTAAATTTCCGGTACAACTTCACAATGTGTTTGCCCGTAAATATCTGTATATTTTATCTTCGCACTTCTATCTGATGAACTAACTGGTCTTACTGGTAGAAACCATCCTTTACCATGTACTTCATAAAATTCTCTGGTCATTTTGTCACCTCAACTTAACTCTTCTATTCTGTCGTTGCAGAAACGTATCCGATACTTCAACCATCTATCTTCTAATACTGTTTCGTGCATTTCGTGCGAGTGTGAATTCTTTCTTGTTTTAGAATCTAATTGATTTCGATATTTATCTCGTGCCTTAATCCATAATGCGCGTGTGCCTGATTTTGTGTAAGGTATTTTACTCATTTCATTCCCTCCGCTTGTTTTTCTAACCAGTCGAAAAGTAATCCAAATTGATTCACCACCAGCTCATTATCGTTGTACTTTTTGCAGATAACATTGATTGACTCCACTACCCAGAACCAATATGCCTGCGAGCCGAACCCCACCTCTTGAGATTTTTGATTGCTAGCCTGCATCCATTCAGGGATTTCGCGACTGAAAAAATCTATGTAATTCATTCTAGTTCCTCAATTCTGATATAGATTCCTACGGTGTCTGCCCAGAACTTTTCAATAATCTCGCTAGCAACCAGAGCGTCATCCTGCCAATATCCAAGCTTAGTCATACAGTCCTTGAGTAACTTCTGCAGATTGTCTGTGTCTGGCTTCGTCGTTTTGTACTGGCCGTTATAACTTTTTTTAATTCGTGGGAAGCACCACTTTACTGTGAGCCTTACCGCGCTAGTGTACATATCAGGCGGTACATGCTGCGCTAAAAGTGAGAGAAATTTCTCTCTAGCAGCTTTTAGCCTTTCTGGCTCATAAAAAATCGGCTTACCAAATCTAGCATTTACCTTTTTCTGTTGATGAGTCGTTGTCGGAATTTTTTGCATGGGTAAAAAGAATTCAATCATCAGCCAACTCCCTTAAAATTACACCCAAGGTCGCACTAGCGCTCATAAGCAATCCAAATGAGTAATCTGGATTAAGTGCCATCTCTTCAAAATCATCTTCACATTTATCCAACAAGTCATCGATTTCCTTTTTAAGATTATCAATATCTTTTTTATTTAATGTCATTTTTTACCTTCTTTTTTTATACGCGACTAAGTTCAGAGTGAAGGACAGGGTTACAGGGTTACAAGGGGCGGATGCATAGCCCCCTTGTACCTGTACCTGTTCTTCTGAACTCTCAAGGACACTTCCTAAATATCTCTCCTCGAAGAGGGAGATATTCTGTCCCTGATTTTGTCTCTCGGACATTTCGATAAAATATTCGATATGTCCCTTATTTTTTACATTTTAGGGACATAAGGACAAATCGAATAATGTCCCTTTTTCCCTAAGGACAAATCGAATAATGTCCTTCGATATGTCTTTCGATGTGTCCTTCGATATGTCCTTGTCCCTATCCATCTATATTTGAGTTTTTTGGCACGATTTTCTTGTTTATAATTTCAAACTTTCCGTTGTTTTTTATCCACCTACGGACTGTTTTTTCACTCACTGGTTTCTCTTCAGTAGAGAAATAATCTACCAAACTTTCGAGGCTCACTGGTTCGATACCATCGTTCAAAATTCCGATTGCAGTCTCAACTTTCTGAGCTTTATCCTCTTTGGTTTCTTTCTTATCGAAGTTTTTCTTCCATGGAGAATTTTTCCCATTCACCTCGTCCAATTGAATATCCGCCAGCACTCCTGTTTCATCCACGCTATGCACTGGATAGCTAAACCACATATTGACTGGCTTGAACTTGGCAAACTCTCGGAGCGTACCTTCGACGCGCCACGCAGTTGCTATTTGGATAGCGTTGCGTACACGCTTTAGCTCTTCTTGGTATGGAGAACGAACAAGTACATCCGAAACGCCTTTCTCAAAATGTGTTCGCATTTGAGCAGCACTTTGCAAGTCGTCTAAACTAACGTGCTGTTGATAGTAATCGTTATTGCGCTCTTGCAAGGCTTTTTGATAAACTTTGCAAGCTACTTGATTTAATCGTTGCGTAGTTAGTTCTTCAGTTACTTCCAATTCCACTAAGTCAATGAGTGCATCAGGGTCGCGAGCGAATACTCCAGAACCACTAGCTCTATCCATAGACTTCTTACCACCTTGTGCGCCTTTTGAATGATGGTGACAGTAGATAACACTACACCCTAATTCAGTTGCTACTTTATCAAATTGATTAGTAAAGTGCGCCATTTGGTCTGCTGAGTTTTCATCACCCGTCAGGACTTTATAAATCGGGTCAATGATGACTGCAATATAATTCTTTTTCAACGCCCGACGTATCAACTTGGGCGCTAGCTTGTCCATTGGAACGGTCTTGCCACGCAGATTCCAAATGTCGATATTGTTGATATTATTTGGCTCTAATTCCATAGCTGTATATACGTCTTTAAATCGATGTAAGGCTGATGGTCTATCTAACTCTAAATTGACATAAAGGACACGACCTTTTGAGCATTCCCAATTTAGCCATTTTTTACCTTCTGCGATAGCGATTGACATTTCAATTAAAGCGAAAGATTTCCCAGCTTTTGACGGACCCGCAATTAACATCTTGTGTCCTTGGCGAAGCACACCTTTAATCAACTCAGGAGCTAACTCTGGCATATTATCCCAGCTATTAGCCAAGCCTTCCGGATCTGGCAAATCGTCATTCAAATCTTCGATGTATTGGAACCATTCGTCGTAATTAGCTTTACCGATGTTGGTATCAATCAAAAACTGCTTATGCCCGTTTCTAGTGACCCCAGGCATACGGGATAGACGGCTTGGGTTGCGATTTTGTACGTCAATATCAAGCCCGTTCTTCTTACAGATTTGATAAATGTAATCTACCCGCTTTCGGTATTCTTGGTAGTCTCTAGCGTCCACTCGTACGATAGCATGAATGGATTTCTTGCCAGAGTAAACCAATGCCGCTACAGGCAATTCCAGCTCACGAATGATGGCGTTTTGCTTGGCTAGATCCATGCTGTCGGATTCTACTAAGGCGTAACGATAGTCTGTTACGTTGTCGTTTTTGACCCCTTTGCCGTCTAGTGGATTGAAACGAATCCACGCGCCAGCTTCCTCCTTGTAGTCACCAAAAACCATACCGAAGTCCTTGTACTGGTTCAATTCTTGAATTAGTTGGCCAGCTGTGCGGTCGTAAGCTCCTTGCGTTGGCTTGTAAATCGTACCGTCATCTGTCTCAATTGGATAGGTTGCCGTCACATAACCAACAATATCCGTACTTTCAAACAACGTTTCCAAATAACGCGTAATTTCGCTTACTGGGTTCCAATTGACTGGCTCTTGGATTTCTTTTCCTTCGACCCAATTCTTATCAATGACGCGATAATCTTTATCTATAGTATCGTTCCAGTCTAGCTCGTGAGCGTTCTCGCTGTCATAGGCGTATGGTGAAGTCCAACCGCGGTCTTTTGCCATTTGCACAATTGTAGCGCCTGTGACGATACTTCCTGCTTCTTCGTTAAATGTGTCCCATTTTTTGAAACACTCAAATTTTTTGTACCTGCTGTCTGCCTGTGACCAGCTATCCCAATCCGCTGCCGTGTAGCCCTCGTGTTTGAGAGCCATCCCTACATTGATCCAATCTTGATATGATAAGACAGAAGGGTCAATGTAATCTAACAGCGGCAATAAATTAAAATTTCCTTCTGTCAATTATCCTTCTCCTATTCTGGTATATATTCTCTTGGTATCACACCTCTTGGTATGCGCCAACCGTTCGCTGCAATACGATCAATCATTTTTCTAGCAGCCTCAAACTGCCACATGCCCACATCTTTGAAACCACGACCTTCCAAAAATCGAATCTGTTTCGGCGTTGTTAATCCTTCTGACTGTCGCTTGTGTAATCTATCTAAATACAAAGCAGCTTTTCCAGCATTATCGATTTCATCGGCAAAAATACCGTATTTTTCTAACGCTTTAATTTGCTTATCACTAGCAGGCGCTTGCTCCCAGCCAAAATTCGGAACATAGTTTGACAAGTCTTCTGCATGAATAGACATTTCAAATTGTAACGGATCCACTAACTTACGCTTGCGTTTGCGCATTTCTTCTAGTTGTTTGGCCAGTGCTTCTTCACGCTGGGCTACTACGTCCTCTGTTGCCTTGACTTCCATGTCTTGTAGGTCTAGCAGTACCCCTGTCTCTTCTTCCATGTTTTCGACCATCTTCTGCGTTACTTCTGGAGTCTCACAGATGAGATGAGCAGGACGGCACAGCTCATGACGTTCCGTATGCCAGAGGAAGTCTAGCAAGAGCAATTCTTCCTTGCCTGGATGTAAGCGAGTCCCTCTCCCTACCATTTGGCTATACAAGGCACGTACCTTAGTAGGTCGCAGCACGACCACACAATCCACTGACGGGCAATCCCACCCTTCCGTCAGTAACATAGAGTTACAAAGCACATTGTAGCGGTCGTTTTCGAAATCTTCTAGTACCTCTGCCCGATCCTTTGATTCACCGTTGACTTCGGCAGCTCGAAAACCTTTAGCATTCAAAATATCTCGGAACTTTTGACTTGTCTTAACCAGAGGTAAAAATACTACTGTCTTGCGATTCTGACATTGCTTAGCCATTTCATCAGCGATTTGCTCCAGATAAGGGTCTAAAGCCGTTCCAACATCGCTAGCTTTAAAATCACCAGCAGACACGCTGACGTTGGATAAATCTAAAGTTAATGGGATTGTGATAGCCTTAATCTTAGACAAGTAACCTTCTTTAATAGCTTGTACTAGCGAGTATTCATAAGCTAAGCTATCAAAATAGCTACCTAAGTTCTTCATATCTCCCCTATCTGGGGTTGCTGTAACGCCTAGAACATCAGATTCTTCAAAGTGACCAAGGACGCGTTGATAGCCATCCGATATGGCGTGATGTGCTTCATCTACTACAATTGTGTCGAAATAATTAGGAGGGAATTGACTAAGTCGCTTCTCTCTCTGCATGGTCTGGACAGAACCAACGACGACGCGATACCAAGAGCCGAAAGAAGTGTGTTCTGCTTTTTCAAGAGCAGTACCTAGCCCTGTTGCTGTTTTCAGTTTGTCGCTAGCTTGTTCTAGCAATTCCGACCGGTGAGCAAGGACAAGCACTCGCTTGCCCTCCTTCACTTGGTCTTCAATTATTTTGGAAAAAACAATCGTCTTTCCGCAACCCGTGGGTAATACTAAGAGCGTACGCTTGCGGCCTTGTGCCCACTCAGCTTGAACCGCTTTACGAGCCTCCTGTTGATAAGGTCTTAACTGCATACTTTATCTCCTAAAATTGACCTGCTTGATATCCGCCCTGCGTTGGTTGTTGGTAATTCTGTTGTGGCTGCTGATAAGTTCCTTGCGTTGGTTGTTGGTAGCCTCCTTGCGGTGCTTGACTAGGCTGACTATTCAAGACTTTTGCATAATCCACATCTTCAGGATAAAGCATAGATTTGACTTCATTGTAGTTGTTACCATTATACTGACGAGTTCCGACTTTGCAGACACCTGCTTTACCAATAATTGCGTTCCAATTCATGCGAAGAGGTTCACCTTTTTTCTTTTGTCCAATAGCAGCAAAGAAAGCTGAGAGCATACCTTCCGTTGAGCTATGCAAGAACAGGTTGTGACGTAATTCTGTTTCGCCTTCATTAGCTGAAATTTTAATGTGTACTGTAGCCTTATTACAAGCTGGCAATTTCCCTGGATTTTGTGGATTAGGCGTGTGTCGTCCGCGTTCAAATCCTGCGACAGTAAAATAGTACAATCCGTCTGGTAAAAGGACAAATTCCGAATCTTTCTCGATTGTGTCGTCCCAGCCAAGTTCACGGTCAAAGTTGTTGTTATATTCAGTCATGTTTTATTTCTCCTTTTGTTGTATTTAGCAATGATTTCTAATTCCCAAAACTTACGTTGTAGTCTCAAAGGGTAATTCCGGGTCAACTCGTACTTGAGTTTTGATAACATTTAACGTTTCGTTCCAATGCGCTACAATCATGTCCCAGTAATCCGGCGGGAAGTTTTCAATTGGTGTACCCAGCGGGAAGTGTCCGCGGATATAAGCTACTCGTTGTAGTTCTTTTTCTGTTACCCGTTCTTGCGTCATTAAATCACGCAAAGATTGAGGTAGATTAGCGTTGTATGTTTGTGGTTGTTCCTGTTGTTTAGGCGGAACTGTGTTAGTCATATCAATCGGCAATTCAGTTTGTTCTGCTTGCGGTATGTTCTGTGTTCGTTGATCAGACTGCGATTGAGATGCTTGTTCTAGCTGTGGGCTTTCTGCTGATGTCTGTACTTGTTGTTGAGCAAAGATATGAGCAATGCTTGCATAGTTGAACGGTAATTCGTCTGGTAATCCGTGACGATTTTTTGCATCCCATGCTGGTCTGTGTTGCGTATACATCACACGTTCACCGCCTTGTGCTTTTTTCTTACCATTTTCAGCTGTCATGAGAATTGTTTTATAGTTGGCAAATAGAACCATGTCCGCCCATTCTTTGACCAAAGGCGCTGTCTGCGAACTGGTTTTCTTGCCGAGTTTTAACTCATAACGGTCGTATGCTCCCATTTCGTCCGGCTGTTCAAATTTCTTCAATTGAGCGTGGGCGGTTAAGACTACGTTAATTCCTAGTTCAATCAATTCAGACAAGCTATTTAAGAAGCGCCCGATTTCTTCTCGAACATAAGTATAACCATTACCCCAACCAAAATCCTCAATACCTTTTTTATTATGCAAGACGCAGACAGATTCAACTGCTAAGCTTTCTGCCCAGTCAATTGTATCAATGACTAGCGTCTTGCAAGTCTGCGGATTAGCTTTGATAAAAGCAATCTCATTATTTAACATTGTCCAACTAGTCGGCTTATCCAGCCGTGCTACGTCCATGTTATCTGTTGAACCTTCTGTGTCAATAAACACAGGGTCTGGGAATCCTGCTGCAAAGGTAGATTTACCAATCCCCTCCGGACCATAAATAACAACTTTTTGAGCTCGTGCTCGTTTTCCTCTTGTAATCTGCATTGATTACTCCTTTCTAAAATCCACCTTGCCAAGTCGATGCGACTGTTTCAGCGTGTCTTTGTTGAACGGCGCTTGCAAATTCTACTGGCGAAACGCTGTAGCCGTCCTCGATTATGATCGAGCACTCTCCACCAGTGGAGACACGAGTAGCAATAGCTTGGAGACCTTCTTGTTCCAACCATTGACCAAACTCCTGTAAAGTTTGCTGATCCATTTGCTCTAGCTTATCAATGAGGACAAACCCACACTCTGGTTTGAGTTTACGAACAATAGCAGTTGCTACACGTAGTTGCTGACTGCCACTCATACCGTCCCATCGCTGACCAAGATAGAGCAATTCACCGTCGTCCACAGATAAGCCTTCCAGTGGTAAATCCGCATTAGTCAGTAAGTCCGTTTTCTTTTGACGGATGTCAGCGATAACACTATCTAATTCTTTATACTGTTGACGATAGCCTTTAGCATCTTCTTCCGCTTTATCTTTGTCTAAATTGGCACGAACTTTAAGATTGGTTTGTTCGATATTTGCAATGTTTGTTTCGATTTCATCAGTAGATTCATCTTGTAAGTCCATTGTGTCTTTTTGGGCAATTTCAAAATCATTGGCTAGTTGCTGCTGTTTGGTTTTTGCATCAGCTAGCAATTGTTCTAGTCGCTCGACTTCGGCATTAGCAGCATTGAGACTATTTTGGATAGCTACTGCATTTTGACGCTTGCGGGCATTTTCACCATTCTTGGCCAAAATATCTTGCTGTTGACTGATTAAGTCTGCAATACTAATCAATTCTTTCGGTGCGTCAGGATAGTAAGGCTGTTCTTTAGCAAATTTTTCTTTCTGGTCTGCAATCACACCAATTGCGTGACGTTCGTCATATTTGGCTTTTTCTTGCATTTCCAATTCTGCCAATTGCGGACCAACTCCGATGATTTGTAAGAGTGTACTTGCTTTTTCTTTACTAGTCTGTTCCATAAATTTCGGCAAGTTGATAGCTAATTCTTCTACAAAACTATCTAGCAACTTCTGACCGGCTTTGTTACCGCTAGGGTCAATAACTTTTAGGTCGCTGTTCTTGCCTTTGCGTTCCACAACCAAGCCGTTTGACATGGTGATTTTCAACGCAGGCGGAACAACAGAACCTTCTCGCGTTGCTTTGCTAGGCTTGTATTTTGCGCCACCCAAAGCCCAAGCAATACTGTCTAGCACGCTTGTTTTCCCTTGATTATTATTTCCGCCAATAATTGTCAAACCAGTTGCGGATGGTTCTAGCTTGACCGCTTTAACGCGTTTGACGTTTTCAATTTCTAGTTTATTGATAGTTACCATTATTCAACTCCTTTTATTTGTTAATACCTAAATGATTTTGTGCAATATTTTCTCGCTTTTGCCAATTTGCGTGCTCGTTCTCTGCGGTCGTGCTCGATTGCACAGACTACATACATTGCTTCAAGTTCTATGCGCTCGTCTTCTTTTGCTTGCTGTTCTGCTTGTTTCTTGGCTTTGCGCCAGTCTAAGTGATTGCAGAACGCGCCTGCCAAGAAGAAGAATGCTAGTGTTGCTACCGCTCCTAAAATTTCACTCATTCGACACCTCCTTCGGCAGTTCTGGTAGTGGCATCCAGTATAACCCTTCTGCGTCACTATCTTCGAGCCCTTCCCCCTCATCATAATCAACCCATTCTTCTGTCCATGTTCTCTCTCCATTACTAACCAATACAGTTTCGCCATCTTCGGGAACTTGGCAGTCCCACATAAATTCGTAGTACATATATTTGGGTTCACTTGATTCTTTTTCTGTAAGTTCTCTGGTTTTGAATTTAGTCCATTTCATTATTCCACCTCCAGCACTTCGAGTTGTTCGACAAATTTTACATAAGCTTCATAACGTTTGCCGCTATTTTCGCTGTCTTTATAAGCTTTATTAATCAATTCTTGACCTGTGCCATAAAAACAACCAGCTTTCCACATTTTGTTTGATTTTGTGTAAGTAAAATAACGACCACTAGACCAATTATTTTTAAAAACAATATAATCTTTTAAGGATTTGACCCGAGCGTCACCGCAGACCTCAGCGTTACCGCAGACCTCAGCGTTATCAGAGACCTCAGCGTTACCGCAGACCTCAGCGTTATCAGAGACCTCAGCGTTATCATAGACCCGAGCGTTATCATAGACCCGAGCGTTATCATAGACCCGAGCGTTACCGCAGACCCAAGCGTCACCATAGACCCAAGCGTCACCAGAGACCCAAGCGTTACCTTCGTGAGAAAGATTTCCTTCTTTGGCGACGTATCCGCCGAGCTCTCCCGCTTCCACACTTCCAAAGCTAATTAGGGCTTTTATGCGGAATAATTTCCAGCCAAAAAATGTGATTGTGTCGTCAACTAGTAATTCATATTTTTTATTCATTTCTATCCTCCCACTCCATTAGCGTCCGCAATCCGCTTCGCTTCTTCTGCTTTCTGACGCTCTTTCATCTGATACTCTGCATTCAGCTTGTTTAGGATAATGTCCTGCGCCGAGTTTTTATTTTGCAGTCTCTCAATTTCACTTGCCTTTTTCTCAAGCTCTGTCTTTAGTTCGCTAATTTGTCGCTGCTGATGTTCGGTTGATGTGATTAAGCCGACAGCCAACAGCAGCATGACAAATGACAAGCAAGTCATGATTAGATTAGCATTCGCTATCGAGCGTTTGTTCGTTATGTGTTTAGCTTCTAGCGTGCTAACTCGTTCATTTAAGGTCATGCGTTGCCCTCCACCAGCTCAGGGTGTATTTTAAGACCTGTAAATTCTTCAATTCCTTCTGATGTTGCGTTTCGCTTAAACAGCTCTATAGCAATTTCTTTATTATCTTCAAAGCTTCCGAGATAACGGTCACAATCCCCGCATTGCTCGCAGTATTCTGGTTCCTCGTAGCGGTCTAACACATACCAACCGCCGAGATGATTTTCGTATAAATGTTTCATCTTTTCACCTCTTCTTGAAAATCGTCGTCTTATCGCCTTCGATTTTCATAGCGCCTTTTGGCACGACTGAAAAGCTAACGCTATTCCATTCTTCGGCTATCTCAGCCAATTCCTGCTCTACTACTTCCACTGGTTTCTTAGCTAGCTTATTTTTATATTCATTCCCTAGCCTATAGTGGTCACGCTCCCAGCGCTGGATAAGCGTTATCTGTGTGTGATTTTGCATGTTATTCTCCCTCTGGATAAATTTCAAGAATGGTATCAACAATTTCTTTGATGTTGCCTTCCACAAACTCGACTGTGTTGGTTGCGGGGGTATCGAATGCGTGATTACAATCAAACCCGATAACCCAATCATCACCTTCAAACTCTGAATAAGTCAATCCAAAATGGGGCACGTCGTTGATTTCATCGTCCATTTCGTAGTATTTTTTCCCGTGCAAAGGGTGTCCTTCCGGCAACGCTACATAACCACATAGCCACCCTCGAGAATTTCTGCGAAAGTCCTTCAGCCCTAAAGCAAGCCCCGAAAGCGAACCCATACTAATTCTTTTAATAAAACAGTTAAAGCCTTTATAATTAAATTCTTTGATTTTCATTTATCTTCCTTTTTTCCTTTTTTCGACCTTGTCCAGAAGTCTTATATTTGATTTTTAAGCCATTCTTTAACGGCTCTTTTTGACCAGCGCTTAGCTGGAAGTTCTTTCGGGAATCCGTCTAAATAACGGTAATTCTCCCGGAAAGTATCTGCGCTAATGCCCAAGAAACGACAAGTCTCTTCTTGATTCATTAGTTCTCGGAATCCGTCATTGTGTAATTCAACAGCTAATAATCGATTGAATACATCCGTGACTAAGCCCTTTATCCATTTTACGATGGACGCTTCTATTTCGCCCATTGAACTTTATTCCTTTCTTTGCTATAATCTAATTAGTTATTATTTGCGAGCGACTATTTCTGTAGTCGCTTTTTTGCTGTATTACTCTCTTTTTGATATTGCGTTTAAACCGCAATATCTGGTAAAAAAATAATATCGTCAACAGATATTCCGAAAACACTTGCAATCTGATACGCCCTAGAAACGCTCGGTTCTGTGTCGCCTCGTTCCCAATGCCCCCAAGTATCAACAGACACACCTAACGCTTTTGCAGCATCACTTTGACGCCAATTTTTAGATGCTCTCAATGTCTTTAAGGTCATTTTCTGCATTTTATCACCTCCTTTTCTTATTGGCTTATTGCCTAGGCTCAATTACATTATACTGCGGTATTACCGCAATGTCAAGACTTTTTTGCGTTTTTTACGCATTTTTTTATTTTTTTCTTTACTTTTTTGCGTTTTTAGCGTAATATATAATGTAAGGAGGTGGTTATATGAACTCACCAAATAAAGAAGTTTTTGCAAACAATCTTGCTTATTATATGAACAAAAAAGGTGTCGACAGAAATACTCTTTGTTCTGATCTAGGCTTAAAATACACTACAGTTAGAGATTGGTTAAAGGGAATTACTTATCCTAGAATTGGCAAAATAGAATTGCTTGCAAATTATTTTGGAGTACAAAAGTCAGATTTAATAGAAAACAAAGAAACGCTTTCTGGTTCAAATGCCTCTAGAATAATCAAAGATATCAATGATAATCTTGTAAAATTAGAAAAACCTCGTCAAGAGAAAGTCCTGAACTTTACGCAAGAGCAACTAGCCGAGCAAAAACAGGAAGGGGATATTCCTAAAGTCATCTCTATCCATACAGAAATACAAGAACCAGATATTGAATATAAAGTGTATGAGAAATTATCAGCTGGAGACGGTTACGAGTATTTAGAAGATAGAAATTATGATGTGGTTTATTTTAATAAAGACATCCCTCACGATTTCGCAAGTTGGGTCTATGGCGATTCTATGGAACCTGATTATCCCAGCGGTTCTGTCGCTCTTATCAAAGATACTGGTTGGGACTACGATGGTGCCGTCTACGCTGTTGACTGGGACGGACAAAGCTACATCAAGAAAGTCTACAAAGAAAAAGACGGTCTAAGACTCGTCTCGTTAAATGATAAGTACGATGATAAGTTTGCCAAGTGGGAAGAAGAACCGCGAATTATTGGAAAGGTAGTTGGCGATTTCATGCCAATGGAAAAATAAATAACGTTTTAGTAGGGGATATGAAATGCAGGATTTTATTATTTTTTTAACCCTTTTGCTTTTCGGGGGTTCGTTAGTCTTTTTTATATTAAGCTTTTTTAAAAAATTCAATTCTTTTAAATGGCCAAGCATTTTAGGTATGTTCATTACTTCCATATTGTTTTTTGTACTAATAGCTAATTATACATACGAAGCGAGAACATCAGATTCTTTGCAAACCAGCGAAATCTCTTCTGCTGAAGAATCTGACATTTCATCTTCTGAAGAAACTTCTACTTCAGAGACTAGTTATAGTTCGTCCAGCGAACAAACATTCAATCCTAATGACTATGAAGTTCCTGATTTTGGTGCGTGGAATCACGATCAACTTGAACAAAGCAAAAAAGTCCAAATCACCGGGAAAGTGTTGCAAAATATGAAACGTGATAGTTCTTATTATCTTCGTGTAGCAATGGATGATGATTACGACAAAGTTGTAATGATTGAGATTAGTAGCTATATCTACAAGGATGTTATTGCAGAAAACGACAACGTAACATTTTATGGGTTGGCAAAAGGGTTGACGTCATACGAAAGCACACTTGGAAAGGAAATTACTTTACCATTAATGATTGCCCAGCACTATACTGTGAACAATTACGGAAACTAAAAATTCCCCACACTTGCCGTCGCCAAACTTAGAGTGTAGGGAATTATTGAAATCATAGAAAATAACCATTCAAAGGGTCATTTTCTTATACTCATTATATCACACAAAAGGAGGTGATGCCAATATCCTTTCTAAAAAGATCTTGTCCAGAAGTCGCTTTTATAGAAAGGAAAAAAATAAAAATGAAATACACAAAAACAAAATACCCAAACATTTACACATACGAAACCACAAAAGGGAAACGCTACTATGTCAGACGCTCTTTTATGTTTCAAGGGAAGAAACAAGAAGCTAATAAGAGTAGTCTTAAAACGATTTCAGAAGCACGCGCAGAGCTTGCTAAGATTGAAAAAAGGATTGCTGATCAGACTATTGCTATAAATCCTAATGTTACCGTCGAAGAATATTGGGAAAAGTTCTACGAAAAAAGAGTAGAAACTGGTAGATGGACACCTAATACAGAGGTTTATTATAAAAGTACGTTTAAACTCCACATACTTCCATTTTGGGGTAAGACAAAATTGAAAAATTTATCTCGCAATGAATATGAGAAACATATTGCTAATTTGCTAAAAGTTAGACCTAAAGCAAGCGTGAGAATTATTCATTCTTGTTTTATGACAATGCTTAATGATGCAATTATGAATGGAAACATCTCAGCTAACAGACTAAACGGGATATATGTCGGAGATAGTTTGATCGCAAAGAAAAACAAAAGAATTACATTAGATCAGTTTCAAATTTGGATGCAGGAAGCGGAAAAAGTTATGGATAAGACGTTTTTTGGTTTAACTTATCTAGCGATATTTGGGCTTCGTAGAGGGGAAATTTTGGGGTTAAGGCATTGTGACGTCAACATAAACGTCAACGGACGCGCCGTTCTACACTTGCAAGACAGCCGTGGCAATCACACTAAAAACGGGCGACACGGGCTCAAAACAAAAAGTTCTGAACGTTGGGTGACACTTGATAATACAGGAACGGAACTACTTCTGTCTTTAATGTCTAATGCAGAAGCTGTTAAGAAAAAACTTAATATCATCAAGGAAGTAGAATGGGACTATATTAGCATTGACCAAAAAGGGAGACTTATTAACCCTAATAAACTTAATAGAGAATTTGAAAGAGTTAATGATGTTGTTGGATTTAGAGTGACACCACACATGTTGCGGCACTTTTTCACAACTCAAAGCATTATAGCTGGAGTTCCTATGGAAGCCCTTAGCCAAGCCTTAGGACATACAAAGATGTACATGACAGATAAATACAACCAGGTTCACGATGAGCTCTCAGCTCAAGTTTCAGACGCTTTTATTGCCCAAATCTCACCCCGTAATTCCCCGACTAACCTACATATTTTATAGTCCTTTACCGTTTTTTAAGGAACAAAAAAAGAATATATCGCCTATCAAAGAGCGATATATTCAGACCATCAACGATATAATTATATCATATTTTTTAGGCAAGGTAGAACAAATGAAAAGCGAGACTGCTTCATTCTCGCTTGCTTTCATCTAATTCAAATGATGGGTGTGTTTGGTAATCCACTGGGTTAGCTTGATATTAAGCCAAAAACCATAAATGCCAAAAGTAATGATCGTCAAGAGCCACCACTTCACCCAATTTCCAAAAAGCTGCATCGCAGTACCATCAAAATAGAGACGGTGTCCGTCAATGACTGTGTGCTTAATCTTCCAATTATACAGGATACACATGCCCCAAGGAGCACAGATACCCAACGTCATGACAGTAATCAAAATGGCTAAGATGACATGACCAATGTAAGAAAAGAGGCCACCGTCGAAATAAGATTCTTTATACACTATATTCTCCTTGTCTAAACCAATTCTTTCAGAAATTGAATCAGAGTGTCTGCTGAGCGCTTGCCAGCTTCATGAATAAATTCGTCAAAGCTAATATTGGCGTCATGAGAAGCTGTATCACTCATGGCCCGAATAACCATAAAAGGTAGCCCAATCGAATGCGTAGCCTGAGCGACGGCTGCGCCCTCCATCTCAACCGCTAGAACGTCTGGAAAGTGTCCTTTGATACGGTCAATCTTGTCCTGACTGGCAATAAAGCTATCCCCTGTTGCAATCAAGCCAACGCGACTTGTCTGATGTGTCTTTTCTAAAGTCTTTTTCATCTCAGAAACCAAATAACGGCTCGCTTCAAAATAAAGTGGCTGGCGTGCCATTTGTCCGTATTCATAGCCAAAAGCTGTTACATCTACATCATGGTACACTAGCCGGTCAGCCACTACAATATCGCCGATTTGCAAACCTTCAGCTACCGAACCAGCAGAACCTGTATTGATGACAGCCGTCACTTTAAACTCATTGACCAAAACAGCCACGCTCATAGCAGACATAACCTTGCCGATCCCGCTTTCCACCAGCACAACTTCATGACGACCGATATTTCCCGTATGATAAACATGCCCCAAACGTAAGTGTTTTTCGGCATTTTCCAAGTTTTCCACTAAAATTTTTAGTTCCTCAGGCATGGCCGCAATAATTCCGATTTTCATTATTTCCTCTCATTCTATCACAAAAAAAGCGAAAGTCGAGCTTATCGCTTTTTATAGCCAAATAATAGCAGCAATCAAAGCAATCAAAAGCAGGACAATCCAAAATAGAATTTTGTTTAATTTTGCTTGAAATACTCCACGTTTTGCATTTTCAATGCGTCGGCTTTTGGTTACCGTTGGTTCCACATCAATTTGCAGCGTATCTTGATTGAAGACACTATTTTGAGAGGAATAACCAAACTGGCTTCTAGGCGTTTTTAAAATTTTGGTTTCTTCCTCATCATGCAAAGGTGGACCTGAAATATCTTCACCACGATTTGCCCGTTCAATCATTTCATCTGTTAATAAAGGTCTTCCCATGAGCGTCCCCCTATCTTCGATTCATTTCCATTTCCCAATATTGGAGTGCAATAATAGTTTTTGCATCACAAATACCACCACTAGCAAGGAGAGCTTTCGCTTCTTCCAAGGTCACTTCATAGAGTTCTAACGTCTCGTCCTCATCTTGTGGACGAGGATTTTCAACTTTTGTCAAATGGCTAGCGCTATAAAGTCTGATTCGCTCATTGCAAAAGCCAATTGCCGAATAGAAATCATAGAGCAGTTCTAACTCACCTGTATAACCCGTTTCTTCTTCTAATTCGCGCAAAGCTGCAGCCTTTGGATCTGCATTTTCACCAACTTCTAACTTTCCAGCTGGAATTTCATAAGAGGTTGCTTCAATAGCTTTGCGGTACTGCCTGACCAAAATCATTTTGTCTTCTGGCGTTAGCGCAATAACTGCCACCGCTCCATTATGGAAAATCAAATCACGGTAAGCAGTCCCTTTTCCTGCTGGTAGCTGAACTTTATCCTTGACAAGGTTAAAAATAGGACCTTGATAAATTTCTGTTCGTTTTAGCGTTTTTTCTTCAAAATCCATAGCCGTTCCTACTTATTATCTGGATGATGTGGCAAGCGTTTTGCGTATTCATCTTTGTTAATCTGACGTCCACGTCCGATGGCAATAGCGTCTGCTGGTACATCCTTAGTAATGGTTGAGCCTGCACCTACAAGAGAATTGTCCCCAAGTTCTACCGGCGCAATAATGGTCGAATTAGAACCTACAAAGACATTGTTCCCAATGACGGTCTTAAACTTGTGCTGTCCGTCATAATTAACTGTAATTGTTCCAGCGCCAAAATTGACATTCGCACCCACTTCAGAATTACCAATGTAAGTCAGATGCCCAGCTTTGGTATTTTTACCGATAGAAGAACCTTTCACTTCAACGAAATTACCAACATGTACATTTTTAGCAAGGCTTGAATCTGGGCGAACATGAGCGTAAGGTCCCACCGTTACACCGTCTGCAACCGTAGACTCTTCAATCATCGAATTGGTAATAACCGTTTGTTCACCGATAACAGAGTCAACAATATACGTACCATTTGTCAGAATACTGCCTGCGCCAATTTTCGTTTGCCCTCTCAAGCTAACATTAGCTTCAATTTGTACTTCTGGGTCAATCTGTACATCTGCATCAATATAAGTCGCTTCTGGATTTACAAAGCTAACCCCATTCACCATATGAGCTTGATTGATTCGGCGACGCATAATACTTTCTGCCGTTGCCAATGCCACGCGGTCATTGACACCAAGACTTTCATCAAAATCTTTCAGAGTATAAGCGCCGACTTTTTCGCCATTCTCACGGAAAATGCCGATTACATCTGTGATGTAGTATTCTCCTTGCGCATTATTGGTATTGATATTTTTCAAGGCTTCAAAAAGACGAGCGTTATCAAAAACATACGTTGCTGTATTGATTTCCTTGATTTGCTTTTCAAAATCCGAAGCATCCTTTTGCTCCACAATTTTGATCACTTCTTCATGCTGATTACGGACAATCCGCCCATAACCAAATGGATTTTCCGCTTCTGCTGTCAAAATCGTTGCAACATTTTTGTGGTTGACATGAAAGTTAATCAAATTTTTCAGGCTTTCTCCTGTGATTAAAGGAGTGTCTCCTGCAATGACTAATGTTTGCCCTGCCAAACCTTCCAGCACAGGCTCTGCCATCATCACAGCATGACCAGTTCCTAATTGTTCCGTTTGACGAACAAACTCTGTCTGCCCCGCCAATACCTGCTCCACCAGCTCTGCCTTGTGTCCGACTACTGTCACAGTCTTTTCTGGTGCAATGGCAGCAACACTTCTAAATACGTGTTCTAACATCGAAATTCCAGCAACTTTGTGAAGCACTTTTGGTAAATCTGATTTCATGCGAGTGCCTTTTCCAGCTGCTAAAATAATTGCATAGTTTGTCATAATAGTTCCTTTTATCAAAATAAATTTATTTTATTATAGCATTTTTTATATCATTTGTTAAGATTCTCTCTGTAATGCTTTAATCCGCATCTTTTATATCGGATAAACCTTGCAAAACTCCTCCAAGACCACGCCCGTCTCCTCTGAGAAAGCTAAGCCGGCTTCAGCCATCCATTCCGTGAAGAGTTCCTCATGCACCTGCCGCCAGTAAGCCAAAGATTTATCTCCCTCTCCTTCTTTAAAAGCGTGCTCTGCAGACACTTGATTGAAAGGGACAACCGTTACCTTGGTAACTTTAATGATGCAGACAGCTTGACCTTGACCGTCTAAAATCACATCAAAGGTTCCTGCTTGAGGAATCGGCTCACCATCTATCTGATACAAATCGTAGGCAGAAGCTGTCGCACTCTTCTCTCTTTTCAAAACTAAATCCGCCAGCTGATCTGGCTCTACACCAAATGCCCAAGCATCAATGTCATCACCAATTGCGGGGTTGATTATTTTGTATTCATTCCATAATTGTTCTGGGGTCATGGTTTCTCCTATCTGTAATTTTAACTCATAAGCTGGGTAAGCTCCTAAGCATTGATAACCTAGCTTTTCAGCTATTTTCTTTGAGGCTTCATTGTGGGCGTCCCAGAGCGGAAAAACGCCGCATTGCAGGGATGCCAAAATCATCTTCGCCCCAAGAACAGTAGCTAAACCTTGCTGTTGATAAGTCGGTTTTGTTGCAATCTCAATTTCAATGGCTTTTTGGTAGACAAGTGCTGTCGAGACCCCAGCGACGATTTCCTGACCCTTCCGGATCACAAAGCCAAAAGCTCCGCCTTCTTGAAAGTCTTTAAAAGTTGCAAAATTCCCCTGCAAATCCTGAGACCATTCTTCCTGAGCTAGTTCTTGATAGGTTCTTTGATCAATTGCCTCCATACAGAACTGCTCCGATAACTGCTCCACGATGTTTTTCAAAACCTTGTCATCAAAATCTGCCTCATCTTTAAAAGCATAACGGGTAAAAGGAGATAAGGCTGGACAAGAGGACAAGCAGCCTTGCCAAGAAGCCTCTTCAGATATGAGAATGCGGTAGTCTGGCTTACAAAAGTCCCTATAATCCGCCAGTAATGCTATATCTGCCTGCCCAGCCAAAAAGAGAAAATCTCCTTGTTCATACAAAACGGCAGTCTCGTCTTTATTTGTATAAAACTGCCCTAACTTCGCCTTCAAACTATATCTCACCATGTTCTTTTGCCAATGTTGGAAACATTCCTGCAGTCTTGGCTCAATGCTCACTGCTTTCATTCTACTTGCCTCTTCACTTCAAACTCCAGCCACCGTCAATCTTGACAATCTCGCCCTGCATGGACTGAGCTTTTCCCGAGGCGAGAAAGAGGGTCAACTCGGCAACTTCTTCTGGTTCTATCCAACGCTTGATGGGAGTTTCGTCTGCTACCCATTGGGCTAAGCCTCCCGGCTCAAAGTCCGTTGCTGTCATACTTGTTTTAACTGCGCCCGGTGCAATCCCAAAAACCTGCACTCCCTGCTCCGCATAATCCAGTGCCAACTGTTTGGTAAATCCTGCCAGAGCATGCTTGGAAGAAGTGTAAGCATGACCACCACCGCCAGCTAAGCTAGATGCAATTGAGCACATATTGATGATGATGCCTGATTGTTTCTTCAGCATCTGCGTCAGATAATAACGAGTTAGCTCTACTGGTGTTACATAGTTAATCTCGAAAATTTCTTGGATCTCCTGAGCAGTCTGCTCCAGTAAGGGCTTGTAGTCATCCAGCACTCCAGCTGTATTACAGAAGACATCTACTTGCGAACACCAAGCAAAAACTGGTTGAAGTCCTAACGTCAAATCTTGTTGAAGGAAATAAAAATCCCCTGTCAAACTTGGCTTTTCAGACCGGTCTACACCGTATACGCGCCAGCCATTTTCCAAAAAAAGCTGCGCCTGAGCCAGACCAATCCCTGAGCTAACACCTGTCACCAAAACCGTCCTAGTCATGGACTTCCACCCAGTCATCTGCTAATACGTCACAAGGCGTCGGACTCCACATGGAAAAGCCTTCTCCCTCGCCTGATACATTGATGAGAAAATAAGGCGTCACTTCAAGCGCCACTCCGTTCTGCTCAATACTGTCAAAAAGCTGGACATAATTCTCGGCACCGCCCCAGCCTGTGCGGACATATTTCTTTTTGGCTTTCAAACCCGGTAAAATTTCTTCAAATGTCATGATATACCTCTTTCTGCTTTTCATATTACTAGTATAGCAAAATATATTGCCAATCGCTGGTTTTTCCTTGCCTTTTGCTGTTACTTCTGTTAGACTAGCAAGAGTAAATGAATTTTGAGTGAGTATTTTTGTTTTTCATCTTTACTTTTTCTATTTTTTACGCAACATTTTAGAGAAAGGAAGTAAGATGTATGGCACAAGGTACAGTAAAATGGTTCAATGCTGAAAAAGGCTTCGGCTTTATTTCACAAGAAAACGGGCCAGACGTATTTGCTCACTTTTCAGCGATTCAATCCGACGGATTCAAATCACTGAATGAAGGCGAAAAAGTAACTTTTGACATTGAAGAAGGTCAACGTGGTCTTCAAGCAGTCAATATTACAAAATTAGCATAAGACAAGAAAAGACTGGGCAAAAAGTGTCCCAGCTTCTATCATATTTATTAATAAACGAATAACGTAGCTTCAACATTCAGTGAATTGTTGAAGGCGGGAAATCAGCCTTGCACAGCAAGCCACCGTGATTGGACTCTTCATTCGCTTTTCAAGCTCGGAAGAGCACCTTTGACGAAAACTTCGTTTTCTTCATCTGCAACCTTAAACAGCTTGATAACTGTTTAAGCACCCTTGCAGGGGTGGGACTACGAACTAAAAATTTTCTATTTTTAGTTCTGTCCCACTCCCTTTTTTTCTCAAATAACGATAACTGCAACAGAAGTCAATCTCATACTTTCCCTATTTGATTGTCAAACTTTATTCCACTTTCTATCTGCGTCCATTTTATCTGCTTTCGCTTTCAGCAATCGGATGAACTCTTTATTACTTCCCTTATTTATAATGGCATTCATCACTATCTTTCTTTGCAACAGCTTGTTGAGATTATCTTTTGGAATTTGGTCTAATAATTCTTCCCAACTGCGTTTCGTTAAACGGTTCAAATTCTTTAGGGCACTTGCTTCCAACCTTTTTATTTCCGCTTCATGTTCAGGATAACCCATACCAAACTCACCATCAAATAGTTTATCTAATGTATATTGCAGGTTCAATTCGCCTTGCCAACCAAAATTTAAGTCGAGTGGCAGGGAAGCAACATTTCCTCCATTGATGCGTCCAAAGAGGAACGCGTCTTGAGGATTTTCTATATAACCACACAAAAGATCCGGTAAACTATTACAGGCAAGCATCATACCTTGACCTGAGGAACATCCTGTTACGACAAAATCGACTGCTCCGCTTTCCATTAAGAAACTGATCAAGATCGCTATTTCAACATAAGAATACTGCTCGTTCTCCTCCTCAAAAATACCAAAATTCAGCACTTCGTCAGACGATTGGACTGCTTTTTTTACAGATTCAAATAGCAGCAAATTCATATTTCTTCGAGTGGTTCCTTGGATAACCGCAACTCTCATTTCAACTCCTTTTCCATTTTGATAAAAAGGTAACTATCGCCATTGCTTTCCTGAGGCTGCCGTCCGATTACGTTGAAACCACAATTGAGATAAAGCCTTTGAGCTCTTTGATTAAAATCTGCAACTGAGAGAGTCAGGATTTGCACTGAAATGTTTTCCTCGATAAACCGTAAAATCGTTTGTAAAAACTCTTTGCCTTGACCTTTGCCACAATACTCTGGCTTCATGCCTAAACCTAGCTCCTGCTTGGCCTTGTCAACTGGAAAAAGGCAAAAAAAGCCATATAATTCATCATTTTTGAGAACCTGATAATAGTGATCACCACGCGCTTCAGGAGATAAAATTTCTTCATAATCCTCAGAATCTGCTTGCATATCATAAAAAGCATAGATGCCTTCGTAATGCCAATGATTCGCAATTTCTTCTGCATTGCTTTGACTTAATGGTTCAATTTTCATAGATTTCCTTTCTTAAAATTCCCAATAAAAACGTTTCTGATCAGCTTTTTCCTCACAGCCCAGTTTTCGATAAAATTCATGGGCTTCAGTTCGAGAAATGCCAGAGTTTATGCGAATACCTGCATAGCCTGCAGCTGAACCCTCTTCACGCACGACTCGCATAAGCGATCTGCCATGTCCCTGTCCTTGAAAGTCTGGAGCAACAGCCAAAGCCAACAGATTGAGCAAAGATGAAAAGTAAAGGCAGTCATAACGACAAGCGTGGGCATAACCGACAAGTTGACCTGCTGCATTTTCTGCCACCAAGATAAAATGATCTGACCTATCCAATATAACAAAAAACAGCGGTAATCGCTGTTTAGAGATTATTTCGATATTTGCTCTAGTAACCAAGTTCTAGCATCATTCAATGGTGTGGTTGCAGCAATATCTGGCTCGATTGGAGTATTTTCATAACGATTACCCTTTCGGTCAATAATCCGAGAAACCATCAGCTGAATTGTTGCCCCGTCATAAAGAGAATAAACCATATTTCCTGTTGTATAGCCAGCTGTTGGCTTGCCAAAAATTTTAACGTTTGGTAAGCCTTTGAAAGCTAATGTCGTCATTTCACCAGAGCTAGCTGTATTACCATTAACTAGAATTGCTATAGGAATTGTTTTGGAACTGCTATTTGAATTTTCTTCTGTCTGCTTGCTTGCCAATATTTGTGATAAAGTAGTACCTATTTTTTGACCATTTGCATATTCAAATTGAAAGAGAGTATCATTAGGCAAAATAAGCAGCTAATCCACCAATCATAGGATACATATTGCCACCGCTATTATTCTCCAAATCCACAATTACTCCCTTGTAAGTTTCCTTAGTTAGTGCCCGATTTAGGATCGTTTGATAAGCCTTAGCTTCTTTCTCGTTTCCCATAAAAGGAGGTAATTTCAAGTAAAGAATGCCATTCTCATTTTTTACAACAGGAAGCTGACTTTCTTCCTTTTGTGAAGTTTTAAATTCCTTCGGTGTATAAAAATAAGAATGTTTTCCTCCCGATAGTTTTGTCATTTTCTTTAGAATTGGATAGGTATCTGCATAAGTTTTGGCAGATTTGACTTCTTTTAATGTTTTTTCCTTTTCTTGTGACCAATTTTCATCAATATAAAGAGCAGAATTCATCTTATTTAGAGCAGATTTTGCGTATTGCTCAGGACTAGGTGGTAAAAGATAGATATCATCATTAGGACCGAAATATAACACTGCTCCCAATGCCGCTAAAAGCAATACTCCTAGCACACCTAGACAACCAATACATCCCTTTTTCATTTTTTCCTCCATCACTTACTTTATTATCACTATTATATGGAAAAATGAGAGTGGGACAGAAATCAATAATTCGAAGAATTCGATTTCGTCGTCCCACCTCCGCACAGTTGGTTAGGATAGCCGTTATCACCGGTATAACAAGAGATAAGGATATCCAACCAACCACTGCGTCTTACAACCCAAACTATAAAATGCATGAAGCTGGGGCTTTTCCCTAACCTCATCTTACAATTTACAATTATTTCTTACATTTTTGTAAGATAAACTCATCAATTGATTTCCGAATGTTGGTAGCCATAGATAAAATAAATAATTGTTCCGACTAGTAAGGCAAGGCCGAATGCTAGCCAAGTATCAGAGCCATATTGGGTCATGAAAGACAGGCAAATAATAATGGATAAGATTGGCGTCAGAGGTACCAGAGGAGTTTTAAACTCCCCTGCTTGAGGAAGTCCTTTATCCTTGCGCAACTTCAAAATAGCCACTGCTAACAAAATCAGATAAGCCAAGGTGCAGATATTTAGAAAAGATGCGATACTGGCTAACGGGAAAATACCAGCACATACTGCCGCAGCTATCCCTACCAAAATCGTAGCATTTTTCGGTACCCGACTAGTGGCAGTTAATTTTCTGAAAGACTTTGGCAACAAACCGTCACGCGCAATGCTGTAAATCATACGCGACAGAGCATAAGTCATGGAAATGCAAACGGTAATCAAAGTTAAAATCGCTACCACTGACACATAATTAGCCGCCCAGCCAAGCCCAGCACTGCGAAGCGCAAAAGCGACAGCATCTGCTACATCTAGCTTGCTATAGTGAACAATCCCTGTCAAAACTAGTGTCACCAATATATAAAGCACCGTTACAATAGACAAAGACAGCACAATCCCTCGTGGAACATTCTTTTGTGGCTCCTTAATCTCGTCCACTGCCATAGAAATAGACTCGAAACCTAGAAAAGCAAAGAACATCAGAGAAGCACCAGCCATAATTCCAACATTACCACCATATAATTTTCCAAAGCCAAATGGGGCAAAATGAGACCAATTTTCAGGTTTAATAAAGAAAATCCCTACAAAGATAAAAAGGGCAAGCGCCGAAAACTTCAAGACAACCAAAGCAGAATTAAATCGCAGAGCTGCTTTAGAATTTAATAAAACCACACCTGTTACAAATACCAAAACAAGAATCGGCAGTAAGTCTACATAGGTTCCCACTTGCGGATTAAAGGTTCCATTAAGCGCTCTTGGCATACTCAAACCAAATCCATTCAGCAAGCCTTTCAAATAGGAAGCCCAACCAGAGGCAACACTAGATACCGCCGTCATAAATTCCATAATGGTCAGCCAACCTGCTATCCAAGCTGGAAATTCTCCAAAAACAGCATAGAGATAGCTATAAGCACCTCCATTTGCAGGAATTCTTGACGCAAATTCTGCATAAAAGAAAGCAGAAATACTCACGCAAAGAGCAGAAATAATAATCGAAATCACCAAAGCTGGACCAGCTAGAGTTGCAGCCGCCGTTCCAGTAATAGTGAAAATACCCGTTCCCACCATAGCGCCAATTCCTAACAAAATCAAATCAAGCAACCGTAAATGACGACGCATGCCAGTCCGATCTCTACTGACATCTTTTTTACGAAAAATATTCATCCTAAACTCCAATTTATTAGATTGAATTATTCTACCATAAAAGCAATCAAAAAGGAATCAAACGTCCCTCTTTTTTGTTAAATAAATTGAAAAAGGAGCAAGAATAGCCCTACTCCTTTTCACTATTATCCGTACCTATCGCTAACTCACATCGACACAATTCTACGATAACTGCGTGATGTGATGAAAAAGACAAGTACATAGACGATAAAGAAAACAGCACAAACGCCAAGCGTAACTTCCAACATCAATGTAGCATTTACGACACCCAGCACTTTCAACATGAGACTCAGCATATGATAAGCAAATGCCAGATGCACAAAAGCGAAAGCAAGCGGTAAGAAGAACACAGTCAAAATTTGTTTGCGAATGGCGCGCTTGGTCTGCTTTTCATCTAATCCTACCTTTTGTAAAATTACAAAGCGATCGCGGTCTTCATACCCTTCTGAAATCTGTTTGTAGTAGATTACCAAAACCGTTCCCAGCATAAAGACAATTGAAAGGAAAATACCAATAAATAAAACGCCACCTAACATACTCATAATTTCCTGCACACCTTGGATTCTTGTATAACCATACACACCGGCATTATCGGGGAGCGTCGTATTGAACTGTTTCAGCTTCTTCTGGTAAGCTGTATCCAAATCGCCCTTTTTCTTATTAGAAGCCCTGATATTCAAACCGCCATATAATTCTGTATTAATCGTGTAATGTTGCTTTTGTGAATCCACCAATTTTTGTGGGTCATTGACCACCATAAAAAGTGACTGCGGCACAATGATATTATACTGATCTACGACATTTCCAAGAACAAAGTCCTCTGTTAAAAGTTCTTTCACTGTCAATTCTTGTCCAATCAGTTTAAGAGGTTGATCTTGTTTAATAGACATTCCTTTTGCAAAGATTGCTGTCTCATTATCTTTTAAATTCAATATTTTGCCCGTCATTTTCCGATAATCATCAGCTGAAAACAGCAGAATATAAGCCTGTGGAGAAACTCGTGTTTCACCTTTTGGATAAATATCAAGCTGATTGCCCTTTTGATTTTTAATTCCCATCGAATAATATTGATAAGCATTTTTCTTAGTGACTGTTAAATGATTCTCTTTTGCAAATTCTGTCAATGCCTGATCCAATTGAGCAGCTGACACTCCCTTCCCCTTTATCGTATAATCTTGGGGATACATCACGCTTTTAAGATAACCAGCACCTGCATAAATATTGACACCTCCAGCCAAGGTGACCAAAACCATCGTTGAAAGAATCGCAATCGTTGCCAATCCCACTGCATTTTTCTTCATCCGAAAAATCAAATTGGACACAGAAATCATATTATTAGGTTGATAATAATACCGTTTATTTTTCTGAAGCAACCGTAAAAATACCGTAACTCCTGCATTGAACAGCAGATAAGTCCCTAAAATAACAAAGAGAACAGCTATAAAAAATATACCAATTGCTGTCAATGGATTTTTGACACTCAGAGCTAGGTAATAAGCATAGCCTAAAGAAATCGATCCAATAATCGTTTGAATCAGAAGAAATCGTCCTTTTCTTTCACCACTATTCTTTTCCTTGGCCAATTGCAAAGCATTAAAACGTAGAATCCTCAAACCGTTGACAAGCACCAAGCCCGCAAAAATAACGCCATAGATGACAACAACTGAAATAAGAACTAACCATTGAAACGTGGATACTAGGACAACTTTTAACCCCATTAATTTCAGTAAAAAAGCATAAATCAGTTTATCAAATACAATACCAAATCCAAGACCAATCGTGACAGTCGTCGCTCCTAAAATCAATAACTCAATGAACACCATGGTAAAGAGATGACGTTTATTAAGCCCTAGCATTCCATAAAGACCTAGCTCTTTCGAACGGTTTTTCATGACGAAACTATTAGCATAAAAAACGATAATCGCTGCAGCAATCGTCACAATAATCACTCCAAGAGCCAAGACAAATGAAATAGAACTTGCCCCCTGCATTTTTTGTAAATGAGGATTAAACGTTAAAGAATTAAAAATATATGAAATAGCGACGACTAAACAAGTTGCCAACGTAAATGGATAGTATAATCTACGATTTTTCACTAGGTTAGAAACCGCTAATTTTCCCGCTAATCTAAGCACCTTGATTCACCTCGCTTGCCATAACCCTTAAGGTATCAGAAATCTCTTGGAACATCTGGCGCTTGGTCTTATCTCCTCGGAAGATTTGATTGTACAAAATTCCGTCCTTGATGAACAGTACGCGCTTAGCACGGCTTGCCGCAGAAGTCGAGTGCGTTACCATAAGAATCGTCTGTCCGCGGTCATTGATGTCATCAAATACATCTAAAAGCGCCGCAGAAGACTTAGAATCGAGCGCCCCTGTTGGCTCGTCTGCCAGCAGAATTTCTGGATTGGTGATAATAGCACGCGCTACTGCCACCCGCTGCTTTTGACCACCGGAAATTTCATAGGGGAATTTTTCCTGCAATTGGTTAATCCCCAGTTCATTACAAGTAGTAACCAACTTTTGCATCATTTCTGTAATCGGACGGCGCGACAAGACGAGCGGCAAGAGGATATTGTCCTTGACCGAGAGCGTGTCTAACAGGTTGAAATCTTGAAAAACGAAACCTAATTTTTCCCGACGGAAGCTCGAAGCTTGACTGTTTTTAATCGTCGCTGTATCCGTGCCATTAAGAAAGACGCGTCCTTCGGTTGGCTTGTCTAGCATGGCAAGAATATTGAGCAGAGTGGATTTCCCAGAACCCGACTCGCCCATGATAGCGACATAATCACCTTCATCTACTGTAAAATGAATGTCTTTCAATGCTTCTACTTGATTGCCTTGAAAGCGAGTTTTGTAAATTTTCTTCACGTGTTGTACGTCTAATAGTGTCATCATTTTCTCCTTTTTTAAAATCTAAAATATAACTGTTGCGCTGATTGACTCACTTCATAGCCAAATTGCGCTTTTCCAATATCTTTTACGTTTGTCTGAAGCAATTGACTGTCTTGTTTCAATAAAATTTTACCATATTTCATCTTGTTCTCCTTTTTTGATACTACTTTGCAGCGAATTGCTCGCTGCAAGACTATGATTTACTCATTTTTGAACGAGGTAAGCAATGCAAGTAATCAACCATAAGTGAGCTGGATAAAAGATATAAAAGAAATACTTGCTCCACTTAGTCACAGAACCGCGTTCGCCATTATAGAGTGAAATGAAAGGCAGTACTGTGATAAAAAGCCAATCGGAATTATAAAACATCATTAACAGCGTATCGCTCCATGTCGGGTAAATCTGAATACTCATACAAAATAGGACAACCGCTAAAATACCATACAGAAGATTGCGGAGATTTCTCTTTTCTCTACAAGTATAGGTGATCAACATAAATGGAATAATGACCATGCCGCTTTCTGTCACAAAACCAGCAAGCAAGCAAACAACAAGTCCTAAGATAAGGGGGGGGGCCTGCCGTTTAATGTTAATTAGGTCGTCATTGGGCGAAATTCCAAAAAAGAGAATTAGCGCAAGTACACCGCAAGCTAACGTTAGGAAAATATTATTATATATCTGAACTCCTTTAGAGTGAAACAGCAAATTGAGAATAGTATTTCCAACAAACATGATCATTGCCCAGAAAAAGAGACGCAGATTGTAAAGCAAGCGACTCCGTGTGTATCGAAACCCTTCTACTGCTGCGAAAGCGAACCAAACAGCTACACAACGTGTCAAAGCATGAAAAATTCCCTCCCATTCACCAGACAGTAAGCCTGGTATTTTCCCAAGATGATCAAAAACCATTAATAAAGCCATGAAGAGCTTCAGCTGAAAAGCATTCAATCCTTTTGTTTTTATGACTACCTCCTTTATCAAACATTGTTTATTTTCTAATCTTATGATACAAAAAAAGAAAGGCTGCTACCATAACATAACCTTTCATTTTTAGATATCAACCTTACACTTTTGTAAGATTGCATTCATTCAAATAACAATTTCTTCTCTTTGAACGTAATCATCACAGTTGTCCCTTCGCCGACCACAGAATGCAAATGTAATTCATGGCCCAATTTATCCGCAATTTTCTTAGATAAATAGAGCCCTAATCCTGAAGATTGATGCGTCAAACGTCCATTATAACCAGAAAAACCTCGCTCAAATACACGGAGAAGATCGGAATTTTGAATCCCCAAACCAGTATCTTTCATATGCAAGGTATCTTCCTGAAAGAAAATTTCAATGCTACCTTGCTTCGTATATTTGAGACTATTAGAAAGCACTTGCTCTAAAATGACAAGAAACCACTTTTTATCTGTAATAACGGTGTGATTTAAATCATGCAAATTCAAACTAAGACCTTGCTGAATAAAGAAAAGCGTATATTTTTTGACGACTTCTTTAACTAAATCCTCTATATTTTCTTTCTCTACGACCAAGTCATCATGGAAGCTTTCTAACCGCAAATACTGCAAGACTAAGTTCGTATAAGAGTCAATCTTAAACAACTCCTGCTCCAATTGATTTTTGAACGTCTGCTCTTGTAAATCCTGCACCAAGAGCTTGCTCGCAGCAATCGGTGTCTTAATCTGATGCACCCAAAGTGTATAATAATCCAGTAAATCACTCTGCTTTTCTTGATGCTGTATTTTTAGCTCTTTTTTATCTTTTTCTAAAGTTCTAATTCTGGAGGTGAGCAATGCTTCTAAAGGAGTGTACGCATCGCTTTCACCATATAAGACAGCATGACGAAAATTTTGATATTGTTTCACAAAGTCTAAGATGAGTCCTATTAAGCTCGTCAAAAGCAAGAGTATTATAACATATTGCAAAACGGTGCGTTCATCTTCAAAAAGATAAGAAAAAATAAACAACAAACTATAAAAAATAAATAACAATGAACATAAAAGTTTTCGAGAACGCAGATAATATTTGAAAAATAGATGCTTATTCTGATGTTCCATTAATTAACCTGTACCCTATACCTTTCTTTGTTTCAATGAAATTCTTGAGACCGACTTCTTCTAATTTCTTGCGCAGCCGTGCAACATTCACAGATAAGGTATTATCATCAATAAAGAAATCACTATTCCAAAGTTCTTTCATGAGATCATCACGCGAAACAATACTGCCAGAATGCTCAAATAGCACACGCAGAATTTGAAATTCATTTTTCGTTAACGTAATCACTTCTCCATAATACATCATATCCATGGACTTGAGATTGAGAATAACCCCATGGTATTCCAACAAACTTTGATCTGTCCCAAATTCATACGAACGACGCAAGAGTCCTTGAACCTTAGCCAACAAGACATTATTGTCAAATGGCTTCGTCACAAAATCATCTCCGCCCATGTTAATCGCCATGACAATATCCATCGCCTGATCACGTGAAGATAAAAACATAATAGGCACTTTAGAAATCTTGCGAATTTCTTGGCACCAATGATAACCATTAAACAACGGTAGACCAATATCCATCAGGACTAGATGCGGTTCTTCCTTGACAAAAATCGTCAGCACCTGCATAAAATCCTCTACAGCAATCACCTCAAATCCCCATTGTTCCAGCATTTTTTTGACTTGTTGACGAATGACGGCATCGTCTTCCACTAATAATATCTTGTGCATCCTATCCCTCATTTCCGCTTTCTTTCTCTATTATAACAAAGACTTGCGAAAATATGCTATACTAACAATAGATTTTCAGAAAAGAGAACCTTTATGGGAAATATTTTTAACTATTTAGAAGATGTACAATACGACAGTATCTACGATCAGCCCTTTACAGAGCTAGATATTCTGCTTTTGACCGAGATCACGTATCTAAACTATGACACAATCGTAACGGACGATTTTGACCTGCAAAAAGCCAGCCGTTTAACTGATGTGCCACAATACATGCCCCAAGAAAATTCCATGATGAATACCAAACACCGCTTGGCACTTTTGGACCAAGCCGCTAAGGTGAAACGCTATAAGAACATCAAACTCTTGGGTTATGTGAATGATATTGATCTTGATGTGCAAAAACAATTTGCTGCTATGACTTATAAGATTGATTTGGATACCTTTGTCATTGCTTTTCGCGGAACAGATGATTCCATTATCGGCTGGAAGGAAGATTTCCATATGACTTATATGGAACATGTCCCTGCCCAGCAAACTGCTGTACGCTACGTTCAAAAGGTCATGCAGGCTTTTCCAACAGCGACCTTTATCTTGACAGGACATTCCAAAGGTGGCAATCTAGCGACTTACGCTGGCAGCCAAGTGGAGCCTGCCTTGCAAGCAAGAATTTCTCAAATCTATAGTTTTGACGCTCCGGGATTGAATCACACAGTGATTGAAACAGACGGCTATCAGGAAATGGCTTCAAAAATCAAGCGCTACATTCCGCAGGGCTCTATTGTCGGGATGATGCTGGAAACACCTAAGCAAGCGCACATTGTAAAGAGTGTAGCTATTGGTGGTATTGCCCAGCATGATACCTTCTCTTGGCAAATTGAAAATGAGCACTTTGTCTTACTTGACACGCTCAACCCAGACAGCATTCAGACAGACAAAACTCTCAAAGAATGGGTGGAGACGGTTCCCGATGATGAACTTAAAGATTTCTTTGATGTCTTTTTCGGCCTCATTTTAGACGCTCAAATTACGTCCATTGATGAATTTTTCCAACCCAACAGTATCAAGAAATTGCTGACTATCGTCCAAAATGCCCAAGCCCAAGAGAAGGTAAAAAAAGAAATGCTCAGCCGCCTAACACGCCTGCTCATCTCTATCCGTTACCAAGCTTGGATTGACGACTTTAAAACACCTAATCCAGCTGTTTTTATGATCGATATACGAGAAAGCTGGACTAGTCTGGCGGAGAGGTTTTCGTTTTTAAATAAAGATGAATAGTGCATCATTATGTTTTATACTACAAAAGGGAGTCCTGTCTCACTCCTTTTTTTAACTACTACTCAAATAGGTCGTCCGAGCCTCAGACGGAGCAAACTTCTTCTCAGGCAGGCTATCCGAGCCTCAGACGAAGTGAACCACTTTTCAGGCAGACTGTCCGACTCTCGGACGACGTGAACTACTTTTTAGGAAAATTATCCGGCCCTCAGACGTGGGGAAACAATTCTTAGATAAGCCGTTGATGTAGGTATAGACTACCAATTTCTTTTATTCCATTGACCGTAACGATAAACAAAGCGAGGCTGAGACATTATTGTCCCAGCCTCCTTTTTAATTCTAATCTTCCTGTGGGCTCACCCAATCAAGCTACCATTTGGTACATTTTGATTTACTGTGAGCAGAGTTAGTTGATTACCATATTCTGCTGAGAGGATCATGCCTTGGCTGATACGTCCCATCATCTTGCGTGGTTTGAGGTTCGCTACGATTTGGACTTTCTTGCCAACCAATTCTTGCTCGTTTGGATAGTATTTAGCAATCCCAGACAGAATTTGACGATCTTCGCCGTCTCCCGCATCCAAGCGGAATTGAAGCAATTTATCAGAACCTTCAACTTTAGAAACTTCTTTAACCTCTGCGACACGGATTTCTACTTTGTCAAAATCGTCAAACTTGATTTCCTTGCGGTTGAGTTTGAGTTCTACTTCTTCTGGCTCCCATTCCTTTTCAATGGCTGGCTTATTGGCTTCCATTTGCTCCTTGATGTAGGCAATCTCTGCGTCCATGTCTAGGCGTGGGAAGATTGGTGTTCCTTTTTTAACCACAGTTAAGCCTGCTGACAATCCTGCCAAGTTAAGATTTTCCAGCGAAGTTGCCTCTGGCAAACCAAGCTGACTCAAGATAGCGTCACTTGTTGTCATCATAAATGGCTTGATCAAATGTGCCACCACACGTAAACTAGCTACCAAATGTGCCATAACCGCTGCTAAATCATCACGTTTAGCTTCATCCTTCGCCAATATCCACGGAGCTGTCTCATCAATGTATTTATTGGTACGAGAAATAATATTCCAAACCGCTTCAAGGGCGCGTGGATAATCCACAGCATCCATCTGTTTGTGGTATTGTGCCAAACTATCAGCAACTACTGCTGCCAAATCAGCATCGAAGTCCGTCACATTTTCCACATAAACTGGAACTTCACCTTCAAAATACTTGTTAATCATAGCAACCGTGCGGTTGAGGAGGTTACCAAGGTCGTTAGCTAGTTCATAGTTGATACGACCAACATAATCTTCTGGCGTAAAAGTGCCATCAGAACCGACTGGAAGACTACGCATGAGATAATAGCGAAGCGGATCAAGTCCAAAACGCTCTACCAGCATTTCTGGATAAACGACATTTCCTTTAGACTTAGACATCTTGCCGTCCTTCATAACAAACCAACCGTGGGCAATCAGGCGCTCTGGTAATTTCAAGTCTAACATCATGAGCATAATTGGCCAATAAATGGAGTGGAAGCGCAGAATGTCTTTCCCAACCATATGAAAGACTGTACCGTTATTCCAGAATTTTTCAAAGTTGGCATCCGCATCCTGACCATAGCCCAGAGCTGTTACATAATTTAGCAGAGCATCAATCCAGACATACACAACGTGTTTTGGATTGGACGGTACAGGCACTCCCCAAGTGAAGGAAGTCCGTGATACTGCCAAGTCTTCCAATCCTGGCTCGATAAAGTTTTTGATAATTTCATTCATGCGACCATCAGGCTGAATAAAGTCTGGATGTGCATGGAAAAATTCTACCAAACGGTCAGCGTACTTACCCAAACGCAAGAAGTAAGATTCTTCTGACACCCATTCAACTTCGTGACCTGATGGGGCAATTCCTCCGATAACCTTGCCAGTTTCATCACGGAAAACTTCTTCTAACTGACTTTCAGTGAAAAATTCTTCATCAGAAACAGAGTACCAGCCTGAATATTCACCCAAGTAAATATCATCTTGAGCTAAGAGACGTTCAAAAACATCTGCTACTACTTTTTCATGATAATTATCGGTTGTGCGGATAAACTTATCATAAGAAATATCCAGCAGTTGCCAAAGTTCTTTTACTCCTTTCGCCATCCCGTCCACATATTTCTGAGGAGTAACACCCGCTTCTTCTGCTTTCTGTTGAATCTTTTGACCGTGCTCATCAAGCCCTGTCAAATAAAAAACATCATAACCCATAAGACGCTTGTAACGAGCAAGGACATCGCAGGCAATGGTCGTGTAAGCAGAGCCAATGTGGAGCTTGCCGCTTGGATAATAGATTGGTGTTGTAATATAAAAATTCTTTTCAGTCATAGTTTTTCCTTTCAAGGCAAATGAAACCTTTTTTAGTAACACTTTATTATAACATATTACACAGCTTTTTAAATGAAAAATAGAGTTGACTTACGTTGTACTCATAATCATTAGTATATTATTCTTGCTTAAATCTTATTCTTAGTAAATAATAGTATTGAATGAGGCTTGTTTTATATGAACTTAGTATGTTATAAATGAGTTTTCGTTCTCTACACTACGTTTTATGAGGAGTTATGGAAACGAATGAAAATGATAGGTTGGGTGGCGACATTCATGTCTGTTATGATGTATGTATCTTATATCCCACAAATTATGGACAATTTAGCTGGACATAAGGGAAACTTTATCCAACCTTTGGTAGTTGCAATCAACTGTAGCCTTTGGGTTTATTATGGTTTGTTTAAAAAAGAACGCGATTTACCACTTGCTACTGCAAATGCTCCAGGTATTGTATTTGGATTTATTACTGTACTAACAGCAATGTTCTAATCCTGATTGAATTCTCTTACTGTCCTATCTGACAGTAAGGATTTTTGTTGACAGTTCTTACAAGAATAGAATTACAAACAAAAATTCTGATTTACTCAAAAACAAAAGCTCTATCTGGATGGACTAGTCAGATAGAGCTTTATTTTTTATATTTGTGCCGTTTTAGAAAAAGATTTTTTAATATTCCTTTGCTATCTTTAATGCTATCTGTTTTTAAACTATAATTTCAACAGCAGCTTCATTTTTCACCTTTTTATCTCAAATAAGCTTCGCAGCACCTTTATCCTAATTTCTCTGCAAGATTCCTAGCAAGATCTCCTTTTCTCTTTTTCGCTTTTATCTATTCAAAAAGGAAAATACTCTTAATACGTCACAACGCTCAAGTTACCACTTTCATATTCTGCGATGAAGATATTAGAAATATCAGTATAGCCTTCCTTAGCAAGCCTCTCGATTAACCATTCTTCTGTTTTGTCAATAGAATCTAAAATATCAATCTGGACAACACCGTCTGTGATAATGGGGTATTTCGGATTTTCCTCACCTGCCTGTACGACAATAAGCTGACCGTTTTGTTCCATGACTGCTCGTTTAACTTGCTTTAGTTGAAAAATTCCTTGGCTACGCAACTTCAGAGCCACATCAGCCGCTGAAAGGCCAACGGAGCGGCAGGCTTCAGGGCTTAACTTCCCGTGCTGAATCAGGGTAGTCGGTTTACCATCAATCAAATGCTTGACTGTCCGAATATTGTTATTGAGCCATTTTAGAGTCAAGACCAAAATCGTCCACATAATGAGGATGATCGCATACTGGAGAATGTTAATAGAACTATTGTAAATCACCCCACCAATAATACCACCTAGAACATAATTTTGAATCTGGTCGATTGCGGAATTAGGTGCCAGATTTCCTTTTCCTGTCACATTGATAACAAACACGAGTGAAAACAGCCCCAACGCTAGTTTAATCAGGATTTCAAGAAAATTCAATGTCATTTTTTAACCTCCACTAATTTGATATCCGTTGTCTTATGTAATTTAATTTTTTCCAGTAAATACTTATCTGGCTCACTGCCACTCATAGCTCGATAAAAATCTTCTCCAACTTTTAAAATCGCTCCATCCGTCGCAGCTGAAGTGTTGACATAAACCTCTGACTTATCTACTCCCAAATCTTTTGAAATAACTTCAATAAAATGAAGAGAAGTTTGGAACTGGTTATTAGAGGCTTGATTGGTCTGAAAAGTACTAATCCCAATCAGAACGATAGCAATCAAAGACAAAATGGAGATAATCGCCAATTCACGAAATTTCGAATCGCGCTTATTTCGATAAGCCTTAAAAGCAAAAAAAACTGTCACAAGTAACAACAAAATAGAAAGTCCAATCGTCACCCAGTTTTGCTGGTTGATTTGACTCAAAACATAATCATAAGAATAAAATTTCATTTTTTCTCCCTCTATTTTCTCGGTCTATTATAGAAAATTT